>Ga0210124_1000030_pt1 | contig 94001 bp, 76 predicted proteins | sample Muzzi_PWC_D2_FD_185554 | JGI IMG/M metagenome (GOLD analysis project Ga0210124, IMG submission 185554) | Wetland microbial communities from San Francisco Bay, California, USA, that impact long-term carbon sequestration - Muzzi_PWC_D2 (SPAdes) | ecosystem: Environmental > Aquatic > Marine >...
CGCGGCGTCTGCCACGGCGCTACTGGCACGTCGTCGCTCTCGGCGCGGTCTTCACCCTGGCGCGTTTCAGTGAGGCCTTCCTCGTCCTGCGCGCGCGCGACGTCGGGCTCGCCATCGGCTACGTGCCGCTGATCATGGTCGTGATGAACGCGGTCTACGCCGTGTTCGCCTATCCCGCCGGTCTCCTCGCAGACGCACTGGCACCGCGCCGGCTGCTGGTGATCGGCCTTGGCGTGCTGATGGCTGCCGACGCGTTGCTGGCGCTGGCGGTCTCGCCCGTGCAGGCCCTGGCCGGCGCGGCACTGTGGGGACTGCACATGGCCTGCACACAGGGCCTGCTCGCCAAGCTGGTGGCTGACACCGCGCGGTCCGGATTGCGCGGCACGGCGTTCGGTATCTTCAACCTGGTCGTCGGCATCGCGCTGCTGCTGGCCAGCCTGACCGCCGGTGTACTGTGGAGTGCCTGCGGCCCGGCGGTCACGTTCATCGTCGGGGCGGTGTTCGCCGCGCTGGCGGCGGCGGGCCTGCTACTGTACCGCCCGCGGGCGAGGGGATGACACGGCGGATGGCGATTCCCCCGGCCGCCTTGTGGCGCCCGGCAGGGCGTATCTGGTAGATTGGCCCGCACGGGTATCGGTCCGCGGGTGAAGCGCAGCTTCGAACGCCAGGATGCCGGGGTGCGATCACGAACAAGCCGCGGGGTGGGATACGCATGAAACAGCTGGATGTCGCTGATCAGGCCTTCATCGACAGGCGCCGGCACCTGCTGCGCTGGTGGTCGCCGGCGCTGCTGTCGATGCTGGCCCTGCTGGCGGGGACGTGGTGCTACTTGTATGTACGGCATCCGTTGATGGCCAATCCGTCCTACGTCGTGGACGCCGTGAATAACGGCACCCTGTCCGCTGAAAGCCTGCGTCTGTCGGCCGTGATGCTGCCGGTGGTGGTGGGCTTCCTGTTCGTCGTGACCGCCGCCATGCTGTGCTATCTGCACCTCGCGATCAGGCATGAACGCAGGTATCACGCGCTGCTCGGCAGGCTGAGTTGACATGCGGTTCCGTGACGCGGGTTCCGGCATTCCCGGCAGGACGATGAAGGGCAAGATACGCGTGCTGTACCTGCTGGCCCTGGCCGCGCTGCTGGCGGGGTTGTTCGATCCCCTGACCAGTATGGCGAACGGGCACATGGTATGGCTCGACATGGTGATGTCGTTGTCCTGCGCGATCCTGGTGTTCACCTGGTATTACCTCGATTCCGACGAGCGGTCCTACCGGCGTACGCCGATGCTGAACATCATGGTGGTGGCCGCGGGTGTTCTCGCCATACCCTATTACCTGTTCCGCTCCCGCGGGGCGCAACGCGGCCTGCAGGCGGTGGGGCTGTTCATGCTGGCGTTGCTGACATGGTTTGCCATTGCCGCGGCGGGGCTCGTCCTCGGCGAGTGGTTGTTTCCGGTGAGGTAGGCGGGTCCGCGGACAATCGGTGCCCCCGTACCCGATCCGGCGTGCACGCGCCGGTACCGGTCTACGTCGCATCCCGCGGCGCCGGCCGATGTACTCTGACCTTCATCCGGTTTACTATCGGCGCAGCCTCGCACAGGCCGGCAGATTCCGCATGAAAACGCACATTCTCTTCCTTTTTGCGCGTACCGATGTCGGCCGGGTGTTCGCCCACGGGCTGACCGTGGCCGCCCGGGTCTCGCCGTGGGGTCGAAAGCGAACATCCTGATCAACACGCGCAACGGCGCCGCCTCAGCCGGCGCCGCTGGCGCACGGGAAAGCAGAAGCAACTCAGGAGTCAGCGCATGATCGAATGGTTTTCCAGTCCCGAGGCGTGGATCGCGCTGGGCACGCTGACGGCCCTGGAGATCGTGCTGGGTATCGACAATATCATCTTCATCTCCATCCTCGTCGGGCGGCTGCCGGCGCACCGGCGCGATTTCGCGCGCACCGTCGGACTCGCGCTGGCCATGCTCACGCGCTTGGGACTGCTGTTCTCGATCGCCTGGGTGGCCGGTCTGACCGCACCGTGGTTCAGTGTGCTGGGGGAGGCGATCTCCGGTCGCGATATCGTCCTGATCGGCGGCGGCCTGTTCCTGCTGGGCAAGGCCACGTTCGAGATCCACACCAGCCTGGAGGGCGAGGCGGAGCACCGCCAGCCCGGTACGGTCGCGGGCATGGGCGTGGTACTGGTCCAGATCGCGGTACTGGATATCGTGTTCTCGCTCGACTCGGTCATCACCGCCGTCGGCCTGGTCAGACACGTCTCGATCATGGCGATCGCCATCGTGTTGTCCGTCGTCGTCATGCTGTTCGCCGCCAGGCCGATCGGTGACTTCGTCGATGCGCATCCCACCATCAAGATACTGGCGCTGTCGTTCCTGATCATGGTGGGCGTGACGCTGATGATGGAGGGATTCGACGTGCACGTACCGAAAGGCTATATCTACTTTGCCATGGCCTTCTCGGTGGCCGTCGAGATGCTCAACCTGCGCATGCGCAAGCGCCTGGCTGAGCCGGTGCGGCTGCACAAGAGACTGGAAGACTGAGCCAGCGTCCGCGCGGGCCGGAATTATTCCGTACACCGCCGGTCGTAATTACGGTATGCGCGCAGACGGCGCCGTTCGGCCATGCCGACGGCCGGCCGGGCCGCGGCTGAATACCGGGAGGAGAATCATGAATATGAGAAATTACATTGCCTTGCCCGCGCTCCTGGTGGCCGTCGCCGTGTGCGCCGGCACGCCGCCCGCGCCGGCACCGAACGGTCTCGAGCTGCCTGACGGGTACCGGGACTGGCGCGTGATCGGCAGCTCGCACCGCACGGACAACGACACCCTGCGCGTTATCCTCGGCAATGACACGGCCGTCGCGGCGGCGCGAACCGGCCGGACCCGGCCCTGGCCGGATGGCACCATCCTCTGCAAACTGGTATGGAAGGATGCCGTGCACCCGGCCTGGGCGCAGGCCACGGTGCCGGGAGAGTTCGTGCAGGCGGAATTCATGTTCAAGGATGCGGACAGGTTTCGTGCGACCGGCGGCTGGGGGTTCGCGCGCTGGAAGGGGCTCGACCAGGCGCCATACGGCAGCGACGCCGGTTTCGTACAGGAATGTTTCGGCTGCCATACACCGATGAAGGACAATGACTACGTGTTCACGCACCCCGCGGTCCTGCCGTAGACCGGGTATAGCGGTCACGGACGCAGTCCATTTCCGCGCTCGCCGGGGCTGAGGCCATGACACAGGACAGGAAACCCGGAACCAAACGGCTCGATGCGGTCGTGGCCAGGGCGCACCAGGACCGCGCACAGCGCGAGGCGGGTTACCGGGAGCAGGCGCTCAGGCTCTATCCCTGGGTGTGCGGGCGCTGCGCGCGCGAATTCACCCGCGTCAACCTGCATGAACTGACGGTGCACCATCGCGACCACAACCACGACAACAACCCGCCCGACGGCAGCAACTGGGAGTTGCTCTGCCTGTACTGCCACGACAACGAACATGCGCGTTACCTTGAACAGCGGAACGCGGCCGCAGGCGGCGCGGGCGGGGATGCCCCGACGACCTCCCACAAGGCGCTGGCCGGACTCGCCGATCTGTTGAAGAAAAAGGACGGCTGAGGCACGCCCCATCGATCGTTGCAGGCGCGTTTTGCGAGGACGTACCCGGTGTTCCTGTCGCCCGCGACTCGGGAAGGTACCTGTCCGTCGCGCGATCCCGGCCCTTAGACAGATCGTCGCCGCGCGGCGGCCACTGTATCGAGCCCGGATCTCTCACCCTGCGGCGGGGGACACGGTCAGGCTACGTGATCGCCGAGAAGGGGCGCACAGTAATTTAGACTTGCAGAAGGAAGCGTTGATTTGGAGTCCTCGTATAGGGGATCTGTAAACCCCCCGCCTTCAGGCGGCGGATCAACCTGTATGCAAATACTATTCAGCAGGACGTGGGCCAGCGACATAAAGGGTTCCTTAACGGCAACTGCTCCTGCGTTGCTCTCGGCTCTGGCGTCCTGCTTCGCTCTACCGAGTCCATCCATGGACTCGTACCGCCGCGACATGGCCCGGGCCAGCTTCAAGACCGCTTCGCGCGCTGACCTTCTCCCTGTCGGCGTCCCTACGGGAGAAGGTCAGCGCGTGTCCCCGCGCAGGCGGGGAATGAGGGGATAGAAATAAAGGAAACTCTGATTTATTCGCATGTATCCCCATGAGTACTTACCTCAAGGGGATACATGCGGATTTATTCGTCATTCCGGGCGAAGCACAGCGTAGACCCGGAATCCAGCTGTCAGGATTCAGGCCGTTACCGGATTCCGGCCTGCGCCGGCATGACGGAAAACGAATTATTCAGAGTTTCCTGAAGTATTTTTCTGTTTTACTCCCCTCTCCCCAACCCTCCCCCTGAGGGGGAGGGGGATAATCGGTTTAGTCCCGGCTCGTGTCGTGCTGATCGAACCAACCCTCCCCCTGAGGGGAGGGGGATAATCGGTTTAGTCCCGGCTCGTGTCGTGCTGATCGAACCAACCCTCCCCCTGAGGGGGAGGGGGTTGATCGGCCGGATGGCCGATCGATCCGGCTTGCAGCCGCAACCCGAAGCCACCGGCTTTGACCGGTGGAGTATCTACTCGTCATTCCGGGCGAAGCGTAGCGTAGACCCGGAATCCAGCTGTCAGGATTCAGGCCGTTACCGGATTCCGGCCTGCGCCGGCATGACGGAAAACGAATTATTCAGAGTTTCCTGAAGTATTTTTCTGTTTTACTCCCCTCTCCCCAACCCTCCCCCTGAGGGGGAGGGGGATAATCGGTTTAGTCCCGGCTCGTGTCGTGCTGATCGAACCAACCCTTCCCCTGAGGGGGAGGGGGTTGATCGGCCGGATGGCCGATCGATCCGGCTTGCAGCCGCAACCCGAAGCCACCGCTTTGACCGGTGGAGTATCTACTCGTCATTCCGGGCGAAGCGCAGCGTAGACCCGGAATCCAGCTGTCAGGATTCAGGCCGTTACCGGATTCCGGCCTGCGCCGGCATGACGACAGGTTAAGGACAACCGATTAATCAACGCTCAGTAATGAAAAGCGCCGGGATCCGGCAGCGAACGCCCTGCGCCTGGAGAATACCTGTCCCGGTGAATTTCGCGGCTAGCCGGTGACCTTCACCAGCGTGCTCTCCACGCCGCGCTGCCTGAGCAGGCGGCGGGCCTTGTTCAGCGCGTCGAGGTCGCTGAACGGACCGACACGTACCCGATGCCAGGTCGTCTTGTTGTCGATAGTGACCTTCTGGATGCTGGTCTCCAGGCCGAGCAGCGCCAGCTCGGCCTTGAAGCGGTCGGCCTGTTTGCCGTTCCGGAAGGAGCCGACCTGCAGGAAATAGGTGCCGGGCTGCTCGACCTGCCGGACACCCTGTTCGGGCTTGCCGGTGATCTCCTGCTCCGGCACCACCACCTCCATCTCCGGCAGCAGGGTGTAGAAATCGAAGCGCGGTTTCGGCGGTGGCGGCACGTCGGCCTTCCCGTCGGTCGCCGTATCGGCGGGCGCCTCGGGCGGGGGCGGGATGGTTTCCTTGACGAATACCTGCTGCACCGGTGTCGCCTGCATCCTGATGTAGACGAGGAAGGCCACGAACAGCCCGATCGCAAGGCCGGAGATCACCCCCACCCAGGGCGAGAGCGCAGGCTTGCTGCGGCGGGCGTGTGCGCGGTGCTTGTAATCGCGTGGCATGGGCTTGGGCCGGCCTACATGGCATCCGGCGCGGATACACCCAGCAGCCGCAGGCCGTTCTCCAGCGTCTGCCGGGTCGCCTCGATCAGCGCCAGGCGCGCGTTGCGCAGCGGGCTGTCTTCGATGATGAACTTGTGCGCGTTGTAATAGGTGTGGAAATCGTTGGCCAGTTCGCGCAGGTAATGCGTCAGCTGGTGCGGTTCGTGGCCGAGCGCCGCGCTCTCCACTACCTCGGGGTAGCGCGATAGGTTGACCAGCAGCGCGTCCTCGTGCGGTGCGGTGAGCTTGTTCAGCGCGGCCAGGCCCGCGTCCGGTTCCCAGTGCAGCTGTTTCTCGGCGAGCTGCCGGAACACGCTGCGCACGCGTGCATGGGCGTACTGGATGTAGTAGACCGGGTTGTCGCTGGACTCGGACTTGGCGAGGTCCAGGTCGAAGTCCATATGCTGTTCGCATTTGCGCATGACGTAGAAGAAGCGCGCGGCGTCGTTGCCGACCTCGTGGCGCAGCTCGCGCAGCGTGATGAACTCGCCGGAGCGCGTCGACATCTGGGCCTTCTCGCCGTGGCGGTAGAGGATCGCGAACTGCACCAGCAGCACGTCGAGCCGGTTCGGATCGTCGCCGAGCGCGCTGAGCGCGGCCTTCACGCGCGGCACGTAGCCGTGGTGGTCGGCGCCCCAGATATCGATGACGCGCTGATAGCCGCGCTCCAGCTTGTTGGCGTGGTAGGCGATGTCGGAGGCGAAGTAGGTGGTCTGGCCGTTTTCGCGCACGATGACCCGGTCCTTTTCGTCACCGTAATCGGTGGAGCGGAACCACAGCGCGCCGTTGCGTTCGTACACGTGACCGCTTTCCATCAGGCGCTCCACGCAGCGCATGACCGCGTTGCTCTCGGTGAGCGAGCGCTCCGAGAACCATGCGTCGTAACGGACACCGAACTCCTCGAGGTCGCGGCGGATGTCGCCGAGGATGGCGTCCAGACCCGCGTCGAACACGCGGCGGTAATCGGCTGCGCCGAGCAGGACCTTGCTGCGCGCGATCAGGCCGTCGATGTGCGCTTCCTTGTCGCCGCCGGCCGGCGCATCGGCCGGCACGCCCTCGAACACGACCTCCACGGGATGGTGCAGCGCAGCGCCGCCCTCGCGGTGCAGCGTGGCCGCGATGTCCCATACGTAGTCGCCCTGGTAGCCGTTGGCCGGGAACACCACGGTGTCGCCGCAGAGTTCCAGGTAGCGCAGGTAGACGCTGGCGGCAAGGATGTCCATCTGGCGCCCAGCATCGTTCACGTAGTATTCGCGGTGCACGTCGAAACCGACCGCCTCGAGCAGGTCGGCGACGGCGGCCCCGTAGGCCGCACCGCGGCCGTGCCCGACATGCAGCGGCCCGGTGGGGTTGGCGGACACGAATTCGACCTGTATGCGCTGTCCCGCGCCCCGCTCGCTGCGCCCGAACGCGGCACCGTGTTCCAGCGCCGCGCGCACCGTACCGTGCCAGGCATCGGGGCCGAGATGAAAGTTGATGAAACCGGGGCCGGCGATCTCGATGCGGCTGATTTCGGTCCCGGGCGTGATGGCCTCGACCAGCAGCCCGGCCAGTTCACGCGGCTTGCGCTGCGCCGGCCTGGCCAGCAGCAGGGCGAAATTGGTCGCGTAATCGCCGTGCGCACGGTCGCGCGTACGCTCGATCAGGATGTCCGGCAGGCCCTCGGACGGCAGCGAACCGGCGATCTGCAACCGGTACACGGCGTCGGCCACGATGCTGGCGATATGTTTTTTCACGTGATCCCTGGATGCGGCACGGCAGGCCGCGTATGTCGGCTATCGACAGTCACCGTCGCCAGCAGCTGTCCCGACGACATTCACTGCACTATCAACAACCCGTCACCGAACACAATACATGAAGCCGTTGCTATTGACCGGCTATGGAAAATACCAGCCGCTGCACAGGCGATGCGTCCCTGCTCGGCAACCACATCCTGCGTTGCTCTCGGCCCTGGCGTCCTGCTTCGCTCTACCGAGTTCCTGCATGGACGCCTAGCGCCGGCATGGCCCAGGCCGGCTTCCCGACCGCTTTGCGGTCTCACCTTCTCCCTGCCGGTGTCCCGGAGGGAGAGGCGGCAGGCAGCAAACGGGTCCGCATCCGCTGATACAAGCCGGTTATTATCCGGCCCGCCGGTTTTCTTGCAACCGATCAATAGGTGTCCACCGGGTCGACATCGACCGACCAGCGCACGTGACGGGAGGCGCGATCCTGCTCCAGGGCCCGGGTCAGCGTCGCCAGCAGTTGCTGCAGGTTGCCGCGCTGGTCCGATTGCAGCAGCAGCTGGGCACGATAACGTCCGGCACGGCGCTCCATGGTGGCGGGCACCGGCCCCCAGGCCTCGACACCGCTGACGGCGGCGGTGTCGATCCGCGTCCGCAGGTCTTCCAGGAAGCGCACCGGCGCGGCGGCATCGGCGGCCTCGGCGCGCAGCAGGGCGAGGTGGGTGGTCGGCGGCAGGCGCGCCGCCTGGCGTTCCTCGAGCGCGGCCCGGGCGAAGGCGGGGTAGCCGTGCGTGACCAGCAGCTGCAACAGCGGATGGTTGGGGTGGGCGGTCTGGATCAGGACCAGCCCCGGACGGTCGTGGCGCCCGGCCCGGCCGGCAACCTGAACGATGAGCTGGGCCATGCGCTCGCTGGCGCGGAACTCGGTGCTGAACAGGCCATGATCGGCGTCGAGGATGCCGACCAGCGTCACGTTGGGGAAGTGGTGGCCCTTGGCCAGCATCTGCGTACCCAGCAGCAACTGGCGCCGCCCGCCGCGCGCGCGTTCCAGCAGCGCGTCCAGCGCACCCTTGCGGCGCGTGGTGTCGCGGTCGATGCGCACCCGCTCCACGTCCGGAAAGTGTTCCGCCAGTACCTGTTCGATGCGCTCGGTACCCTGGCCCAAGGGGTGCAGATCATTCCCGTGGCAGGCAGGGCAGGTCCTGTCGACCGGCCGCTGGCTGCCGCAGTGGTGACAGTGCAGGCGGTTGTCGCTCTGGTGCCAGGTCATCCGGGCGTCGCAGCGCCGGCATTCCGCAACCCAGTCGCAGTCGTAGCACATCAGGGTCGGGGCGAAGCCACGCCGGTTCAAAAACAGCAGCACCTGTCCGTCCGCCGCGAGGTGTTGGCGGATGCGCGCCCGCAGCGTGTCGGACAGTCCCTGTTCCAGCGGCTGATGGCGCACGTCGACCAACTCGTAAGCCGGCAGCTCCGCCGTGCCGGTGCGTTCCGGCAACTCGAGTCGCTGGTAACGTCCCTGTTCGACGTTGAACAGGGTTTCCAGCGACGGTGTGGCCGAACCCAGCATCACCGGCACACCGAGGTGCCGGGCGCGCCACACGGCCAGGTCGCGCGCAGAATAGCGGAACCCGTCCTGCTGCTTGAGCGAGGCATCGTGCTCCTCGTCGACGATGATCAGGCCGGGCCGCGCCAGCGGCGTGAAGACGGCCGAGCGTGTACCGATAATGACCGGCGTCTGGCCCGTGCGCGCCTGCTGCCAGGCCGACAGGCGTTCGCGGTCGCTCAGGCCGGAGTGTAGCACGGCCAGCGGGACCGGCAGGCGCCGCGCGAAGCGTGTCACCAGCTGCGGGGTGAGACCGATTTCCGGTACCAGCAGCAGGGTCTGGCGACCGTGCGCCAGTACCTGTTCGATGAGGCTGAGATACACCTCGGTCTTGCCGCTGCCGGTGACGCCTTCCAGCAGCCAGGGTCGAAAGGCATCGAGCTGCGCCAGCACGGCATCGACGGCCCGTTGCTGGGCGGGATTCAGGGCGTGACCGGCTGCCGTCGCCGTGCCGTCGGTCCGTGCCGGCGTCGACGGCGTGAAGGTCTCGATCCAGCCCTTGTCGAGAAGTGCGCGCAGTACCGCGGCCGGTGCCGGCAGTGCCTCGCGCTCGATTCCGGCGGGATGTGGCTGCAGGGCGGCGATGACCGCGGCCTGGCGTGGTGCGCGAGCGAGCGATGCGCTAGCGACGGCCGCCCCGGCCGCGGTCAGACGCCAGCGGGTGAGGTCCGCCATCCCGGGGGGATGGCCTTGTCGCAACAGGGCCGGCAGCGCGGCGGCGAAGGCCTCGCCGACGGGATGCTGATAATAGCGACTGGCCCAGGACACCATCGCGAGGATGTCCGCCTCGATCACGGCTTCGCGATCCAGCACGGCCTGTGCATGCTTGAGTTTTGTGCGCTCGATGTCCGAATGTGTAACGACCTCCAGCAACACACCGACGACGGTCCGTCGCCCGAAGGGTACGCGCACACGCTGTCCCGGGTGCAGGGTGGACAGCACCGTCCCCTCCGGTGGCAGGTAATCGAAGCGGCGATGCAACGGTGTTGGTACGGCGACACACAGAATCGGTTGGCTCATGTCAGGATTGTCAGCGAGCGCCACGGGAGGACGTCATCGTTTAGCGACACTGACCGAGAATAAATATCACCATTTACGGCTAAGCGCTTCATCTCATTGGGAGTCATCTGTTATCCACAAAAGCGGTGGATAACTCTGTGGACTATTTGTGGTCGAGAATCTCAAGTGCCTATATTTGCAGTACCGGTGTTAGATTGGCAGATTTTTATCCAAAAATATTATTCTTATAAAAACAATGATATGTAGTTAATAATAAGGTTCTTATATTTGTAACATTTCAATCCGCGCGAATTTCGGGCGCTGTTCCGGCGCTGTGTATAAGCGCAGCCGGGATGCCCGGCATGCACGGCAGTTTAAGAGTCGTTCTACGTCAAATAACGGACAGATTTTGGTCCTGGTCTGCACGATTTTGTGTTGCAACGGCACGACAATCGGGCGGGGTTTGCCGTGCGTGGTCATGATAGCATCGGTCCGCCCGTACGTATCGCTGTCGTCAACCCCGGCCCCGCCCCGTCGGCGCGCGCCGGGATCGGCGGGCCGGAACGGCACCGTCCCGTCATCGTCCAGGACACGGCATGGCGGGCATGGTGCAGCCGGCGCGACACAAATGTGCAGCAACAAGACCATGGGCCGGAACCGCCCGGACCCGTAGGCTGCATTGCAATGACGCGCCGCTGCCGTCGCCCCGCTTGCCCGAACGGCGTGTCCTGTGCGGCGCGGCACGCCTCTCGGACGACACGCGGGATGATGGAACCGGTTTCAGATCGTCTTGATGGACTGGATCAGCTCGCCGACCATGGCCTGGCCGTCCCCGTAGAGCATGCGGGCATTGTCGGCGTAGAACAGGGCATTTTCCACGCCGGAGAAGCCCTTGCCCTGACCGCGCTTGATGACGATTACGTTCTTCGCCTGGTCGACGTTCAGGATCGGCATGCCGTAGATCGGGCTTTCCGGGTTGGTGCGTGCCAGCGGGTTGACGACATCGTTGGCGCCGATCACCAGGGCCACGTCGGTCTTCGGGAACGAGGGGTTGATCTCGTCGAGGTCGTAGAGCAGGTCATAGGGCACGTTGGCCTCGGCCAGCAGTACATTCATGTGTCCCGGCATGCGGCCGGCGACCGGGTGGATGGCGAACTTCACATCAACACCGCGCTTGATCAGCAGCTCCGTCAGTTCCTGGATCTTGTGCTGTGCCTGCGCCACGGCCATGCCGTAGCCGGGCACGATCACCACGCGTTCGGCATAGGCCATCATGACCCCGGCGTCGGCGGCATCGATCGCCTTCTGGCTGCCGCCGACTTCATCGGCCGTGCCCGCCTCGAGGCTGCCGAAGGCGCTGAACAGAACACTGCCGATGGAACGGTTCATGGCCTTCGCCATCAATTGCGTGAGCAGGGTACCGGCCGAGCCGACCACGGTCCCGGCGATGATCATGGCGGCATTGTCGAGTACGAAGCCCTCGAAGGCGACGGCCAGGCCGGTCAGGGCGTTGAACAGGGAGATCACCACCGGCATGTCGGCGCCGCCGATGGGCAGGGCCATCATGACGCCGTAGGCCAGTGCCAGTACGAAGAACAGCAACACCAGGCCGCTGGCCAGCTCGCCCTGCACGACCAGCCAGGCGCCGGTACCGATCGCGGACACCAGCAGGGCGAGGTTGAAGACCTGTTGCCCCGGGAAGCGCAGCGGCCTGCGTGCCCAGCCCTGCAGCTTGGCGAAGGCGATCAGCGAACCGGAAAAGGAGACCGAGCCGATCAGCGCGCCGGCCAGGGCCAGGGCCAGGAAGGTCGTGGAGGGGTACTGCCCCTTGAGCAACTCGACCGCGGCAATCGCGCCGGCCGCGCCGCCGCCCATGCCGTTGTAGAGCGCGATCATCTGCGGCATGTTGGTCATGGCGACCCGCCTGCCCGACCAGAACGCCAGCCCGCCGCCCAGCACGATGGCTGCGGTCATCGGCAGGTAGTTGTGCATCCCCGGGTAGAAGAAGGTAATGGACGTGGCGACCAGCATGCCGATGCCGGCCCAGACGATGCCGCCACGCGCCGTGACCGGCGAGCTCATGCGCTTGAGGCCGAGGATGAACAGCACGGCCGATGCGAAATAGCTGATCTGTATTGCGCTGTCCATCAGCCGGCCCCCTTCTTGCTGCGTTTGAACATCTCCAGCATGCGTTCCGTGACGACGTAGCCACCGACGGCATTGCCGGCCGCCAGCACGACACCGAGGAAGCCGATGACCTGCTCCAGGGCGGCGTGGGCGTGGCCCAGGGCGACCATGGCGCCGACCAGGACGATGCCGTGGACGAAATTGGAACCGGACATCAGCGGCGTGTGCAGGATGACCGGTACCCGGCTGATGATCTCGTAGCCGGTGAAGGCCGCGAGCATGAAGATATAGAGTGCTGTCATCCCGGCAATCATGACTGACCTCCTTCGACCCGCTCGCGCGTGAGTTCATGCTGGATCCTGCCGTCGCGCGTGAGCACGCTGGCCGCGACGATCTCGTCCTCCCAGTCCGGATTGATGTCGCCGTCGCGGACGATCAGCGACAGGAAATTGAACAGGTTCCTGGCATACATCTCGCTGGCGTGCACCGGCATCATGGCCGGAACGTTGAGGGGGCCGTAGATCATGACCAGTTCGTGACCGAAGGACTCGCCGGGTATGGTCAGCTCGCAGTTGCCGCCGCTGTAGGCGGCCAGGTCGATGATGACCGCGCCGGGTTTCATCTGCTCGACCATGGCGGTGGTGATGATTTTCGGCGCCGGACGTCCGGGTACGGCGGCGGTGGAGATGATCGCGTCGGCCTGCGCGACGTGCTCGGCCAGCACCGCCATCTCCTGTCGCTTTTCCTCATCGGACAGTTCGCGGGCGTAGCCGCCGGCGCCGGCGGCGTTGACCTTCACGTCGACGAAGCGGGCGCCCAGCGATTCGACCTGTTCACGCGTCTCGGGGCGCACGTCGTAGGCCTCGACCATGGCGCCGAGCCGCTTGGCCGTCGCGATCGCCTGCAAACCGGCCACGCCCACGCCGATGACCAGTACCTTGGCCGGGCGGATGGTGCCGGCGGCCGTGGTCAGCATGGGGAAGAAGCGCGCCGTCCGGTTCGCGGCCATCAGCGCCGCCTTGTAGCCGCCGATCGAGGCCTGCGAGGACAGCGCGTCCATGTTCTGGGCGCGCGAGATGCGCGGGATCAGTTCCATGGCGAGCCCCGTGATCCGGCGATCGCGCAGTGCGATGACGCGGTCATCGAACGCGTGCGGGTGCAGGAAGCCGATGACGAGGGTGCCCTCGCGCAGCAGGGCGATGTCGTCCGGGACCAGCGGGTCCACCGTCAGGACGATATCCGCCTCCCCGAGCAATGCCGCCCGGTCGTGGACGATCTCCGCGGCGGTGTAGTCGCGGTCGCGGTAATAGGCGGCGCTGCCGGCGCCGGCCTGGACGCGGACCTGCACGCCCTGCTTGACCAGCTGTTCGGCGACGGTGGGAATGAGTGCGACACGACGCTCGCCGGGGGTCAGTTCATGGGGCACGGCAATTCGAATCGGCATGGCGATCTCCGATGCGACTTGTCGTGCCTGCGGCCCGGGGCAAGTTACATTTGGGTGGTGTATGTTCCGGCCGGCTCGGGTTCCGGTCAGATCCCGGCCGGGCGATTTGGGGAATCTTAGATCATCTCCGGGCCGAAAAAAAGCAAAAAAGGGGCCGGATAGATTCCCCGGAATTTAATGGGTATCAGGCGCCCATCCCCATGTTGATGTAACCGGTCGGGCACACCTCGGCGCAGATGTGGCAGCCGATGCAGCGGTCGTAATCGGTGTACACGTAACGGCCCATGGTCGCGTGGTCCTTCGGCGTGCGCTTGACGGCATCCTGCGGACAGTAGATCACGCAGTTGTCGCACTCGAAGCACATGCCGCAACTCATGCAGCGCCCGGCTTCGGCCTGGACCTGCCGTTCGTCGAGACCGCGGAAGCGCTCCTCGAAATGGCCCAGCACCTCGTCGGCGCCGACGCCGGTCTCGCTGCGCCTGTTGCGCGGCGTGAACGGAAAATGCCCGAGGTAGAGCATCTCGTGCGGGATGATCTCGCTCTGCGAGCGGTCCTCGTAGTTGTGCACCGCGTAGGTGGCGCTGTCGGTACCCCATTCCTGGATGTGCGGATATTCCGCCGGCGCCAGCGCGGACTCGCGCAGCTTTTCCAGCAGGTTGAAATGGTGCACGTCGACCTTGGGCCGGCGGGCGGCCCCGGTCTGGCGCAGGTAGCGGTCGATGCTGTCCACGGTGACGGCGGCCTGCCCGATGGCGGTGGTCAGCAGGTGCGGGCGCACGATGTCGCCGCAGGCGAAATAGCCCGGCTTGTCCGGGAGCTGGAAGAATGCGTCGGCGTCGATCAGGCCGCGGCCGTTGTCGAAACGCTCCAGTCCGGTCATGTCGCCGGACTGACCCACGGCCGGCACGACCAGGTCGCATTCGATGTCGAATTCCGTGCCGGGCTTTTCGACCATCTTGCCGCTGTTCCAGTCGACCTCGATGACGCGCAGCGCCTTCGCGCGGCCGTCCGCGTCCAGCACCAGCTCGACCGGCAACAGGTTGCCGCGCAACTCGATACCTTCCTTTTTCGCGGTGAACCGTTCGTGCTCGGCCGCCGGCATGTGCTCGATCGGGCGCCGGTAGATCAGAAGTACCTCGGAACCCTCGCGGCTCGCGGTGGCGGCAACGTCGTGTGCGGTATGGTTGCGGATCACCGCCTCCGGGCGGTCGTTTTCGTGGGTGGCGCTGATATGGCCGAGACGGCGCGCCACCGAAACCACGTCCATGGCGGTGTCGCCGCCGCCGATCACCACGACCCTGCGCGCGGCGAAGTGCATGCGGCCCTCGTTGAAGGCGGACAGGAAGGCGACGCCGCTCACGCAGTTGGGCGCGTCGCCGCCCGGTATGTTCAGGGTGCGGCCCTGCTGTGCGCCGATGGCCAGCAGGATGGCGTCGTTGTCCTTTTCCAGTTGCTCGAAGCTGATGTCGCGGCCGACGCGGGTCTGCATGCGCACTTCCACGCCCATGTCGAGGATGCGCCGGATCTCGCCGTCCATGACGTCGCGCGGCATGCGGTAGCCCGGGATGCCGTAACGGGTCATGCCGCCCAGCTCCTTACGCTCGTCAAAGAGGGTGGCGCCGTGGCCCAGCCGGCGCAGCTGGTAGGCGGCCGCCAGGCCCGCGACCCCGCCGCCGATGATGGCGACCTTTTTGCCGGTTTCCTGCGCCGGGCGTGCGAAGGCAAGCTGCGTGGCCAGCGCGTGGTCGCCGATGAACTGTTCGACCGAGTTGATGCCGACGAAGTCCTCGACCTCGTTGCGGTTGCAACCTTCCTGGCAGGGCGCCGGGCAGACCCGGCCCATGATGGCGGGGAACGGGTTGGCGTCGGTCGAGCGGCGGAAGGCATATTCCTGCCAGGACATGCCGGCCGGCGGCTTCTCGATGCCGCGCACGATCTGCAGCCAGCCGCGGATATCCTCACCGGACGGGCAGCTCCCCTGGCAGGGCGGGGTGCGGTGCACATAGGTCGGACATTTATAGGACGTATCCTCGTTGAAGATATCGTCGGTCCAGCGCTTCCAGGTATGGTCGTTGTCGGCGTAGCGACGGAAGGTCAGCTTGTCTGACATGGCCTGCATCGTCCTCGTGGAGGATTTTTTAAGGCTTGTCATCTTACTTTAACGGGCCGTGTAGTAAAACATGTCCTGACCCGCGCGGAAGGGCGCGCGCGCTTGTCTGGTGCACGTTTATTGAACATGCTAGGCTTCGGTGCAGTAAAAAAAGCACAAAACCAGAAGGGTATGCGGCTTGGTAACGGCAGCGGCCGGGGCCCCGCGGGTCAGGATATGGTCGATTTGAGTCATCAGGTGTTGCGCACCGACGTATCGGGTATGCCGCTGGAATGGATCGGCTACCAGACCGCGGTGCGCCTGTATCACCTCGAGCAGGTGGCCTACACCTGCGGTACGCTGCTGTACCGTGTGCACGGCGGGATCTGCGCGAAGACCGGCCGCCAGAGCGTGATCGAGGTCAATTCCATTATCGCCACCCACGGACACAACCGCGAACTGCTCAGGCTGCGCGCGGCCTACGTGCCGCCGCTCAACAACCCGGCGCTGTTTCGCCGCGACTCCTGTCTGTGTCTCTATTGCGGCGAAACCTTTCATGTACGTGACCTGTCGCGCGATCATGTCACACCGGTGATACAGGGTGGCCACGACGCCTGGAACAACGTCGTCACCGCCTGCCGGCGCTGCAACAACCACAAGGCCGGGCGCACGCCGGAACAGGCCGGTATGCAGCTGCTGGCGGTGCCGTTTACGCCCACGCACGCGGAGTACATCTACCTGCAGGGCCGGCGTGTGCTGGCCGACCAGATGGAATTCCTGCGCGCACATTTTCCACGCAGCAGCCCGCTGCACGACCGCCTGGCATTGAGCGGCTGAACGGATCGTGTCCGCCAGCGAGCGGTGCGTCTACCTGGTCGACGCCAGCATCTACATCTTCCGCGCGTACCATTCCATTCCCGCGTCGTTGACCAATATGGCGGGCGAGCCGATCAACGCCCTGCACGGTTTCGCCGGTTTCCTGGGCGGCCTGCTCGAGGCGGCGCGGCCGCGACACATGGCCGTGGTCTTCGACGAAAGTCTCACCACCTCGTTCCGCAACGGGATCTACCCGCCCTACAAGGCCAACCGCGAGGCGCCGCCGGTGGAACTGAAGCGGCAGTTCGCGTACTGCCGCACGCTGGTTGAGGCACTGGGCATCGCGGCCTTTTCCAGCCCCCGCTACGAGGCCGACGACCTGATCGGGACGCTGGCCACGCGGCTGCGCCGGCAGGACTTTTCCAGCGTGATCCTGAGCGCCGACAAGGATCTTGCGCAGCTGCTCGCGCCGGGCGACCTGCTGTGGGACTACGCGCGCAACCGCAAGCATCCTTATGAAAAGGTATACGACTGGCTGGGCGTGCACGCCGGGCAGGTCGCGGACTGGCTGGCGCTTACCGGTGATGCCGTGGACAATATCCCCGGTGTTCCCGGCATCGGGGCCAGGACCGCCGCCGCACTGCTGGCAGAGTTCGGGACCCTGGATGCCCTGTTCGACGGCCTGGGGCAAGTGGCACAGATGCAACTGCGCGGTGCGGCGCGTGTTCAGCGGCTGCTCGCGGAGCACCGGGAGACGGCGTTGCTTGCGCGCGAGTTGACCCGTACCGCCATCGATCCGGATCTGAAGGCCGGTGTGCGTGACGTGCAGCGGCGCACGTCCGGTGCAGAGGCGATCACCGCGGCCTGCGCGCGGCTTGGGCTGGGGCGCACGACCGCGGCGCGCCTGGTGCGTGCGATACAGGTATGAATGCCTTCTTGCACCGGTACGCCGGGAAAACGGTAATACGCGTCACGGAGATCACGGCGGTAGTGATGCTGTTCTCCGTGAACCCGTTTCCGCGGGATGGCATCCGGTGTCGAGCCAAAGATCGCAAGGCGGCACATGCCGGGCTGCCGCGGGTTATTTCGCAGGCGTTAAACTTCCGCGTGGCGCGCGCAAGTTCGGGATCGAAGAAATGTACTCCGTGTGCTGCGTGATCCTCATCACCTGGTCAAGGAATAGAGATGTCGCTCTGGGTAAACATCGCACATGATATCGCCGCGGCGACCGGTGTCCCGGGGCCGTTGCGGCAGCAGGGCGCCATCGGCGGCGGCTGCATCAACCGGGCGCACCGCATATGCTTCGGCGAAACCGACTACTTCGTGAAACTCAACAGTGCCGGCATGCAGGACATGTTCGCCGCCGAGGCGGCCGGTCTGGAGGCCATGCGTCGGTGCCGGGAACTGAAGATCCCCGCACCGGTCTGCTGCGGGTGTGATGCGCAATCGGCCTGGCTGGTGATGGAATACCTGCCGCTGGGCGGGCGCGGCGACCCCCGGGCGCTGGGCGAGGGGCTGGCCGCCATGCATCGTATCACGCAGGACGGCTTCGGCTGGGAGCGCGACAATACCATCGGCTCGACGCCACAGGTCAACACGCCGGGCGACGACTGGGTCGGCTTTTGGCGCGAAAGGCGCCTGCGCTTCCAGCTCGAACTGGCGGCGCGGAACGGCCACCGCGGGCGCCTGCAGACGCGTGGCGAGCAGCTGCTCGCGGACTTTCACGCGCTGTTCGACGGCTACACGCCGGTGCCCTCGCTGCTGCATGGTGACCTGTGGTCGGGCAACCAGGCCTGGACGCAGGCCGGCGAACCGGCCATCTTCGACCCGGCGGTGTATTTCGGTGACCGCGAGGCCGACATCGCCATGACCGAGCTGTTCGGTGGTTTCGGCGGTGCTTTCTATGCCGCCTACGGGGACGCCTGGCCGCTGGATGCCGGCTACCGCACGCGCAAGACGCTGTACAATCTCTACCATATCCTCAATCACCTCAACCTGTTCGGCGGCGGCTACCTCGGGCAGGCGGAGGGCATGATCGACAATCTGTTGAGTGAGCTGCGCTGACACCCTCCCGCCGGGGCGGCGGATGCCGGCCGGCCGCATGCGAAACGATTGCGGGCGCGCACCGGCCGTGCTTCACTCGAGCGGACCGGACCTTGGCATCAGGGCGGAGTGCACATGAAAAGCGTATACGAGGCCTCGACCGCACTGGATGCCCACATGATCCTCAACCTGCTGGAGCAGGAGGGTATCCGGGGCAGGGTGGACGGCGAATACCTGCCCGGGGGAGTGGGCGAGCTGCAGGCGATCAACCTTGTCCGGGTCATGGTGGACGAAACGGACTACGAACCGGCGCGGCGGATCATCAGGGAGTGGGAAGCCATCCCGGCGGGCGGCGGGGAGGGGGCAGGCCGTACGCCCTTCGGCGCGATGGCGGGATTCCTGTTCGGCCTGGTGATCGGCGCCGGCCTGGTGTTCTGGGCGTACGATACCCCGGCCACCCGGCGTGCTGTCGACAGGAATGGCGACGGCAGGCCGGAGGTGAGGCGGGATTACCGGGGCAACAGGCCCGGCCGGACCGAGGAGGACAGGAACGCGGACGGCCGGGCGGACAGCGTCCATCACTATGACCGCAGCGGCCTGCCTGTCGCGGTCGACCGTGACGATGATTTCGACGGTGTCTACGAAACGCACGTCAGTTACCGGGACGGTCTGCCCAGTGACCTGGCTTCGGACCTCGATCAGGACGGCATCGTCGACTATCGGGCGCGGTTCAGGTACGGCATCCTCGATGAGGTCACCATCCTTGGCCAGCATGGCGACACCCGCAGGAAGCGGCAGCATTTCCGTATGGGGAAGCCGGTCTTCGCCGAATACGATTCCGACGGTGATGGACGGTTCGATATCCGCTACGAGTACGACGGCTTCGGGCAGGTCAACCGGCGATCCGGCATCGCCGCCGAATCCCCGCGATGATCCGTGCCGCTACGGGTGTTCCCGGCAGGCTGGGCATACTTGTCAGCCGGGCCGCGGTTCACTAACGTAGGCACGACAGCATGACCAGGCCCACGGCGCCATGAGCAATACCACCGATCCGCTCGCGAATCCGAAAATCCAGCTGCAGGTCCGCACTGCGCGGCGGGAGGATATTCCACGGATCGCGGCGCTGTCCGCCCGCGTGTACGACGGGACCGGCATGTACGGCTATACGGAACCGATGCTCACTGGCCAGCTGAATCACTTCCCCGACGGTCAGTTCGTGGTGCTGGCCGGCGAGCAGGTCGTCGGTTACTGTGCCACGCTGCGCGTCGGCGAGAAGGTGTGCATGAGGCCGCACACATGGGGCGAGATCACCGGCAACGGCTATGCCTCGACCCACAATCCGAAGGGCGAATGGCTGTACGGCATGGAGGTGTGCGTCGACCCGGATTTCCGCGGCTATCGCATCGGTCAGCGACTCTACAACGCCCGCAAGCGGTTGGCGCGGGACCTGGACCTGAAGGGCATCGTCTTCGCCGGGCGCCTGCCCGGCCTGGAGCGGCGCATCCGGCGCTACGGTTCGGTGGAGGCCTATGTCGAGGCGGTGAGGGATAAGCGGGTGCGTGACCCGGTTCTGTCCTTCCAGTTGCGCAACGGTTTCGAGGTCATCGGCATCATCCCGCACTACCTGGACGCGGACCGGCAGTCGCTGGGTTACGGCGTGCATCTGGTCTGGCGCAACCCCGGGGTCGCGCAGGAGGCCATCGCGGAACAGGCCAAGACCTACGGCGACAACCTGCCGGACAGCGTGCGGATCGGTGCCGTGCAGTACAAGCAGCGGCGCGTGTCCTCCTTCGCGGAATTCATCGATATCGTGCGCTACTTCGTCGACGTGATCGCCGACTACCGGGGCGATTTCGTGGTGTTCCCCGAGATGTTCACCCTGCAGCTCCTCTCGATGGAATCGCAGAAGCTGACGCCGGTGCAGGCCATCGAATCGCTGACCCGCTATACGCCGCAGTTCACCGAGGCCATGCGCGATCTTGCGCTGCGCTACAACATCAATATCATCGGCGGCTCGCATCCGACCCGCATGCCCAACGGGCGGGTGGAGAACGTCTGCTACGTGTTCCTGCGCGACGGCAGCGTCCACCGCCAGGCGAAGATCCATCCCACCCCGAACGAGATCTGGTGGTGGAACATCGAGGGCGGCAGCGAGCTGGACGTGATACAGACCGATTGCGGACCGATCGGGGTCCTGATCTGTTACGACGCGGAGTTCCCGGAGCTGGCGCGCCACCTGACCGACCAGGGTGCGCAGATCCTGTTCGTGCCGTTCTGCACCGACGAGCGCCAGAGCTACCTGCGCGTACGTTACTGCTGCCAGGCGCGTGCGGTGGAAAACCAGGCCTACGTGGTAATGGCCGGCAACTGCGGTAACCTGCCCAACGTGGCGAACATGGACATCCAGTACGCCCAAAGCGGCATCTTCACACCGTGCGACCTGCCGTTTGCGCGTGATGGCGTCGCGGCGGACACCACGCCCAACACGGAGATGGTGGCGCTCGCCGACCTGCGCCCGGAGACACTGCTTACCGCCCGCAACAGCGGCACGGTGCAGAACCTGCACGACCGGCGCCACGACCTGTACCACGTGATCTGGAAGGGCGAATGAAGGCGCTGCACGAATGCCGCGTGTATCCTTTCCTGCGCCAGGGTGTCGATCCCGCGGGGCGCGGCGATCACGCGACCCGTCTCGCGTACGGTCCGGTGCGAATTACTGATCCATTATCAATCGTTTGAACGGGTATCGGTATGATAATGCCCACCAGAAAATCCAGCCCGTGTGCGCAGGGCGGGCCGGCCGTCCGGTCCGGAAGCGCGCCGACGGGCCGGGATTTGCAACGGACGGTCCTGACCCGCTAAAGTGACGGAGGCGCCATGATGCGTTCCGAGACGCGGTTCCGCGCACACGTGTTACCGGCTGATCCGCGCCCGTAGCGCTGTCCTGACCGGCACGTCGCAAGGCGGCCGCTGCCTGACCATGCCAATACTGAACCTGCCATCCCGTCTGTTCCTCCGTCGCCTGCTGCCGGTTCTCGTCGTGCTGGCAGGCCTGTGCACGCAGCGGGCGATCGCGACCGATGACGCCCCGGCCGTTCCCGATCTGGAGCAGATGCGGTCATGGATCGAGCAGATGAAAACGGACCGGCACGGGCCGTTCACACGCATCCGCTGGTTCTGTCTGGACGGCAGCATACTGCCGCCGACCGAAGGCGCCTGCAGCGAGCACGGCGGCGGGGTACAGCACGGCGAATGGAATGCGCGTACCCGCGCCATCCGCGACCAGGGCTATCTCGTCGCCACCCTGCTGACGGAGTTGAACACCTTCAGGTTCATCGGCGCGTTTCCGCAGCTCGACGACCTGCGCCAGGTCCTGCTGGAGCAGTTCCTGATCCTGAACGACGATGGCTGGGTGTTTCGCCAGGCGCGTTTCTACCGCGGCGCGCTGCAGGTCGAGGACGAGCGTGCCGCGGCACGGCTGTTGCTGCTGGCCATGCTCCAGGACCCGGACTGGCGGGACCCGGCGCGCTACCTGCTGCTGCGCGAGGCGGCGCGCCTGCTGCCGGTCGGCGAGGAACCGCCCACCGCCGCCACCGTGCGCCAGCTCGCCATCGATATCGCCGAGGCCGACCCGGGTTTCCAGGCATTGCGCGTGAAGCTGCACGGCCTGCCCGATGCCAGCGATCCGCAGCGCGTACGCGACTACGCCGCCGGGCAGGGGTTGCCGGAACTGGCCGGCCAGTACCGCCGCCTGGCATCCGAACTCGATGAACTGTACACCCCGCGTACGGCCGTCCTGCAGCTCGAACAGCTGCGCTCCGAAAGCGACGGCAAACCGCTCGCCGTCCTGTTGCGCGCTACCGTAGGCGACCTGCGTGGCGCGCCGGACCTGCAGGCAAGACTGGGCGTTGCCGCCGAAGCCGCCTTGCATATGCGCGAGCGGCTGCTCACATCGAATCAGTACGAGCCGTCCGATCGGGTCCGGCTGCTGCAGGCCAATCTTGCGCTCGAGCAGGAGGTCTATGCCGTGGCCAACCAGCTGCTGGAACAGGACGCGGGCGCCGATCGTCTCACGCGCCTCGAATGGTTGCGCAACCTGGCGTTGTCGTTGGTCGCGAGCGGTTTCCTGTCCGAGCGCCAGTGGGGCGCCCTGGATGCGCGACTCGACACGCTCGAGGCGAGCGGACAGCCCGGTGCCGGAGACTACATCGGGGCGCTGCGTTACCTGGCACGCGTGCCGCAATGGGCGCAGCGTGCGCTGGAGTTCCAGTTCGGGCCGACCATCGAACACTGGCTAGGCCTGACGCCACGGGCGGGTAACTACGTGCCGGACCGGCTGCGCGGTAGTCCGCTGCTGGCCTACTCGCGTACACTGGATGTCCTGTTGCAGGACGCCGACCGGCTGGTCGGTACCCGTCAGTACCTGTTCGAGCGCAAGACCGCCGGCGGTCTGCGCGCGCTCAATCCCGGCCTGGGCCGCGGCGTGCTGCTTGCCTCCCCGCAGGCCGGGAAGGCCTTCCGCAGGGACGGTATCTACCTGCTGCCGGCGACCACTCCCGAACTGCCGCCGGTGGCGGGTATTCTCACCCGTGGCGAGGGCAGTTCGCTGTCGCACGTGCAGTTGCTGGCGCGCAATCTCGGCATCCCGAATGTCGTGGTGGACGACGCATTGCTCCCCGGGCTTCAGTCGCACATCGGGGAGCGGATCGTGCTGGCGGTCAGTCCGCGCGGAACGGTACAGATCACTGCCGACGGCCCGCACTGGGACGCCGTCTTCGGTCGCGAGCAACTCGCCGCGGACGTGGTGATCCGGCCGGACCTGCAGAAGCTCGACCTCGCGCCAACCGGGCCGCTCCCGCTGGACGGGCTGCGTGCCCGGGATTCGGGGCGCAGCGTCGGTCCCAAGGCGGCCAATCTCGGCGAACTGAAGCATGACTATCCGGACGCGGTGAATCCCGGTGTCGTCATACCCTTCGGCGCGTTCCGCGCCCTGCTGGACCGGCCGATCGAGGCGGACGGACCGCCCGCCTTCGACTGGCTGCGCGCGGAATACGCGCGGTTGCGCGCCGTGCCGGACGCGGCCCGGCGCGCAACCGAGACAGAGCGCATGCTGGCACGGCTGCGCCAGTGGATCACCGGCACCGATCCGGGCGCGGCGTTCCGCGCGCAATTGCGCGCGGCCATGCAGGCGGTCTTCGGCGATGCCGAGACGGTCGGTGTGTTCGTGCGCAGCGATACCAATGTCGAGGACCTGCCCGGCTTCACGGGCGCCGGGCTGAATCTCACCGTACCCAACGTGGTCGGATTCGATGCCGTCGTGCAGGCCGTACAGAAGGTATGGGCCTCGCCCTTCACGGCGCGGGCGTATGCCTGGCGTCAGGCCCACATGGAGCAGCCGGAGCACGTGTACCCGGCCGTGCTGCTGCTCAGGACCTTTGCCTCGGAGAAATCCGGGGTACTCGTGACGGCGGACGTGGAAGACGGCGACCGTCAGTGGCTGTCGGTCGCGGTCAGCGAAGGCGTGGGCGGTGCGGTCGAGGGGCAGGCGGCGGAGGAGCTGCGGGTGCGCCGCACGGACGGCGATGTCGTCCTGATGGCCCAGGCCACGGCGCCGTTGCGCGCCGAGCCGGTACCCGAAGGCGGCATGCGCAAGGTACCGGCCAGCGGTCGCGACACCGTCCTGCAGCCGGGCGAGATCGAACGGCTGCGCGCGCTGGCCGCCGACGTGGAGCGGCGTTTCCCCATGCCGGCCGGACCGGACGGGCGGCCGGTCCCGGCGGACATCGAGTTCGGCTTCCGCGACGGCCGGCTTGCCCTGTTCCAGATCCGGCCGTTCGTGGAAAGCCGGCGCGCACGGCAAAGTCAGTACCTGATCGACATCGACCGTGGCGCCAACCGCGGGCTGGATGCTGTGGTCGACCTGCGTCAACCCCCGGGCCCGGTCGGCGGGGAGCTGAATCAGGGTGCCGCCGACGATTTCATGGGCCCCGTTAACAAGCCGTTGAATACGGAATCGATCGGCCGGAGGCCGCGTCCTCGCCGCGTGCGTCCCGAGGAAGGGCTGGCCCGGGATTGACCGTGATTCCACGACGTATACAAAACACGAGGAGTAAAATGTCGAATCCTGCGTTCAATTGCCGGCTGGCGGCGGCACTGCTGTTGTTCTGCGCGGGGCAGGCAGGGGCGTATCCCATCGACGGTTACGCCGAGACGGGCATCGGGCGGCTGGAGGGTTTCCGCCTCGCGAACGAAGGCAAGCTCGCGGGCAACCGGTTGCAACCGGGTGCCCTGCTCGATACCGCGCAGGTCCATCTGCGGCTGCAGCAGTACCCGGACTTCCGGGTTCCCGCTCCCGATCCCGGGCTCACGCGCCGGATCGTCGCGCTGCTCGGTGCCGAGGCGAAACACTACAGCGTCAGCGTGCTCGACCTCAGCGATCCGGATCATCCCGTTTACGCGGAGCATAATGCGGATACCCGGCGCAATCCCGGCAGTGTCGGCAAGCTCATGGTGGCGCTGGCGGTGTTCCAGGCGCTCGCCGACATCTACCCGGACGACGTCGCGGCACGCACGCGCGTGCTGAAAAACGCGCAGGTCACCGCCGATGATTTCATCCGCACCGATCACCATGTGGTGCCGTTCTGGATGCCGGAGATCAACCGCGTGCCGCGCCGTCCCCTGCGTGAGGGTGATACCGCCAACCTGTGGACCTATCTGGACTGGATGCTGTCGGCGAGTTCCAATGCCGCCGCCAGCACGGTCATCGAGCAGCTTCTGCTGCTGCGGCATTTCGGGGCCGACTATCCGGTATCGGCGGAGCGGAAGGCGGCATTCTTGCGCGAGACCGGACGCAAGGCGCTCGGGGAACTGCTGCTGGACAGCCTGCTCACGCCCGTCACGCGCAACGGCCTGGACGTGGAGAACCTGCGCCAGGGCAGCTTCTTCACGTCGGAAGGCAAGCGCCGCGCTGTGGGTACCAACAGCATCTGCACCACGCGCGAGCTGCTACGGTATCTGCTGCGGCTTGAGCAGGGCCGGCTGGTCGACGCCTGGTCGAGCCTGCAGATCAAGCGGCTGATCTACATCACCCAGCGGCGCATCCGCTACGCCTCCTCGCCTGCGCTGAACGACGCCGCGGTGTACTTCAAGTCCGGGTCGCTGTACCGCTGCAAGCCAGAGGAAGGCTACGTGTGCAAGAAATATCAGGGCAACAGGGACAACCTGATGAATTCGGTGGCGATCGTGGAATCACCCGCGGGCAAGCCGCGGATGTACTACATGGTGGCGCTGACCTCGAACGTGCTGAAGCAGAATTCCGCGGTCGAGCACCAGAGTTTCGCTACTCGCCTGCATCGGCTGTTGCAAAGCTGGCGGTCTGCACCGGCTGCTGCAGAATGATGCCATCCAGTTCGCAGATCAGGTCCTGCAGCCACTTGCCGCCCTGCGGGCTTTGCGCCAGCGCGACGGCGATATAGGTACGGCCCGCATGCTCGACGATGGCGCTGTCGGCGTGCCAGTTTCGCCAGCTGCCGGACTTGCGGTAGATCTGTGCATCCGGGAAGCTGCTCAGCAGGCCCTTCACGAACTTGTGGTTGATGCCGGGATCGCCCATGATGGCTTTCATCTCCCGGGAGCGTTCCGGCGATACCAGCCGCCCGGTTTCCATCAGGTAATAGAACCGCGCCACCTGGATGGCGGTTGCGCCATGCGAGAGGTGATGCAGCGGGTCGCGATGATAGGCCACGCCCTGTGCGTATTCCTTGCCGACCCACAGGCCGCCGTTGTGGTCGGTATCGTAGAGACGGTATTGCGGCGAACGCAGGACCTTGTTGATATACTCGCGCCCCACCCTGTGAATCAGCGTCGTGGCCGCGCTGTTGGAGGAGTAGCGGATCATGTCGGTCATCAACTGCCGGTTTTCATCGTTCAGCGACAGCTTTCCCTCACGCACGCGCTCGAAGGCCGCCAGCAGGATGGCGATTTTAGGCAGACTGGCCGCGTACATCATCTCGTCGCCGTTGACCTGCGCGAGCTGCGGGTGCTGTGGGTCGGTGATATCGACCAGGGCGACGGCGAGTTCGCCCTTGCGCACGGCGCCGTCGAGTTTCATACGCTTGAGTCGTTTCTCGAGCCGTGCCTGCAGCGCCGTATTTTTGGCGCCGCGTAGCGCGGGGTATGGGTGCTGTTCGGCAACCCCTTGAACAGAGAAAATAATTCCAAGAGTAAGTCCGATTGCCTTCATTAAGCCCGACTGCATGAACGACCTCCCGCCCGAATACAAAATTGGCTAATGTTACCCGATACAGAAAATAATGCAAGGCGCATGCCACATCTTCGCACGGCCGATATCGGCCGTGTTGTGATGCTGTTCACAAATTTCTTCCTGATTATTACGGCGCTTTATCACCTCAAGCCCGCGAGTCGGTCGCTGTTCATCAGCACGCTGGGCAGCGTGAACCTGCCATATGTATGGATCGCGACCGCCGTCGCGCTGGGCCTGGTCATCAGCCTCTATTACCGGCTGCTCGCGCGTTTTTCCCGCATCAACGTGGTGCTCGGTACGTGCGCCATCATCATCACCTGCCTGCTGGTGTTCCACTGGCAGTTGAAGTCCGGTGGCTTTGTGCAGGCATTTGCGTTCTACATCTTCGTCGACATGCTGAGCGTGATCCTGGTCGAGCAGTTCTGGAGCCTGACCAACACCATCTACGACACGCGGGCCGGCAGGCGCTGGTACGGGCTGATCGCGACCGGCGGCCTGCTCGGCGGCGTGGCCGGGGGCGGCCTGTCGAACGTGCTCATCGCGAAATTCCACCTCGATACCACCGACCTGCTGCTGGTCGCCGCCGGTATCATCGGCGTGCTCGTGCTGCTCACCCTGCTGATGGGGCGGCTTGGGCTGTACACCGAGCATGTCGGCGTGCGTAACCACGGTGGCGGCAGCGGAGGCGACTGGCGCGCCATCCTGAGGCACCGCTACCTGTTTCTGATCGCGGCGATCCTGTTGCTCGCGCAGATGGTCGAACCGCTGGTTGAATACCAGTTCATGAGGGTTGTGGAAGCCACCATCTTCGACCGCGAGGCGCGTACCGCCTACCTGGGCGGGTTTTTCAGCCTGCTGAGCGGCGTCGCCATCGGCGTGAATCTGCTGATCACACCGCTGGTGCACCGCTGGCTGGGCGCACTCGGTGGCCTGTTCGTCCAGCCGCTGGCCGTGATGGCCTGCAGCTTCTGGTACATGACGCAGGCCACGCTGCAAGCCGGCGCCTTCCTCAAGATCTCCGATCGTGGAATGTCGTACTCCATCAACCGTGCCTCGAAGGAGCTGCTGTACGTGCCGATCGATCCCCTGCTGATCTTCCAGGCCAAGGCCTGGATCGATATGTTCGGTTACCGCCTGTTCAAGGTGCTGGGCTCGGTGCTGATCCTGCTGCTGGTACAATGGCTGCCCTGGCACGTCAGTGCCGGCGAGCTGGGCTGGCTGGTACTGGTCGTGTGTCTGGTCTGGCTGCTGACGCTGCTGCGCCTGGGCGGCGAATACCGACGGGTGATGGTCAGGGCCGCGTCGGCGACGGGTGAAACCGCCTGACCGGTTACGGGTATACTTTTCCCGGTCGAGGCCACCCGGACGAGCTGACATGAATGCCGCGCAAAAGAGCGTCGAGGTTCGCGAAATGGAGCTGGAGGATCTGCCGGCCGTCTATGCGCTGGGCGAGTCCGTGTTCACCGCCGACAAGTGGCCCAGCCTGTACCGGACCTGGGACGAGTACGAGCCGGTCGGGCTGTTTCACTCCGACGGCGAGTTTTGTCTCGTCGCCGAATTTGACGGGCAGCTGGCAGGTTTCGCGCTCGGTTCGCTGATCGACAAGCGCAACAGCGCCTGGAGTTATGGCTACCTCACCTGGCTGGCGGTCGACCCGGAACAGAAACGCGGCGGGATCGCCAGCCAGCTGATCGATGCCATCACCGAGGCCTTTATCCGTGCCGGTGCGCGCATGATGATCGTCGATACGGATGCCGGGAACAAGCCGGCCATCAAACTGTTTCGCAAGCATGACTTCCTGCACGAGGACCGTCATGTCTACCTCAGCAAGAATCTGACCTACCACCCCGATTACCAGCGCCTGCGCGGCCAGCGGCAGGCACCGCGCCGCGGGCGCAAGCAGGATGTCTGACCCGCTGGAGGACATCCTCGCGCTGATCGACGACGCGCGGCTGCTGACGCTGCTGACCGATGCCGTCGAGCAGTACAGCCCGTCCTATGCCGAGGAGCCGGCCATGCAGGTGTTCGCCTCGCGCCTCAACGAATGCGGGGTCCGTTACATGCGCCAGCCGCTGCCACCGGGCGGCGGTCCGGCGGCGGATACGCGCGCCAACCTGATCGTCGAACTCGGACCGCCGCCCGCCGCGCTGATGTGGGTCGGCCACGTCGATACCGTGCCGCTCATCGACGAGGAGGAACAGCGCCTGCACCGCGACGGCGACAACCTGCACGGCCTGGGCACGGCGGACATGAAATCAGGCTGCGCGGCCATGGTCGAGGCGGTGATCGCGGTGGTCAGGTCGGGCGTTGAACTCCGGCGCGGCCTGATCGTGGCGCTGGTGGTCGGCGAGGAGGAGTACGGCGACGGTTCCGAGGCCCTGCTCGACTGGCAAACCGCGCCGCTGACCGTGATCGGCGAGCCCACCGGGCTGGTGCCGTGCGTGGACCACTACGGCTATTACGAATGCCGCCTGACGGTGCAGGGCGCGCGTGCGCACGCCGCCTTGCCGGAGACGGGCGCCAGCGCCATCCACGCCATGCTGGCCTGGATGCAGCAGATCATGGAGGCGGGCGGCGAGACCGCATACGGGCTCACCCTCAACCCGCGCGAGATCCGGGGCGGTGCCGGTCTGTTCATGGTGGCGCAGCAATGCGAAGCGGCCATCGACATCCATGCGCCGCCCGGCGTCGACCACAAGGTCATCGACCGGCTGATCGAGCAGGCACGTGACAGGGCGCTGGCCACCCACCCGCGCTGCGGGCTGCAGTACGAGAACCTGTACTGGGCGACCGGCTATGCCAATGCCCCGGATGAGCCGCTGCTCGACCCGGTCCGCCGGGCGTACCGTGACACGGGACTGGAATGGGCGCCGGCGGCCTTCCGCTCGCACTCCGACGGCAGCCTGTTTCACCAGAAGGGGTCTGTCCCGGTGATCTGCGGGCCCGGGCGACTAGAGGTGGCGCACACACGCCACGAGCATGTCTCGCTGCAGGAAACCGGCGCTGCGGCGCGCCTGTATGCGGCGTTGATCCATGCCGCCTGTGCGGTCTGAGCATGTGTACGCGCTGCGCGCGTGTGCCGGACTGACACGGGAACCGCGCCTGCCGCCTTGTTCCGACGCACGGGATGATGGGATAGGTTCTAATTACCCGCCCGGCTGTGGTTGAATAAGGGCCCCTTCAACCACACGGGACGAATGATTACGGTGGACATTTCAACCATCACCACCCGGCCCTTTTCGGACCAGCGCCCCGGCACCTCCGGCCTGCGCAAGAAAGTCAGTACCTTCCGGATGCCCAATTACCTGGAAAACTTCGTCCAGTCGATCTTCGACACCCAGCCGGCACTTGCAGGCGGCACGCTGGTCCTGGGCGGCGACGGCCGGTACTACAACCGGCAGGCGATCCAGATCATCATCCGTATGGCCGCCGCCAACGGTGTGGCCAGGGTCGTCGTGGGTCAGGGTGGTTTGCTCTCCACGCCGGCCGCCTCCTGCGTCATTCGCAAGTACCGGGCCGACGGCGGGATCATACTCTCGGCCAGTCACAATCCCGGAGGCCCGGATGCCGACTTCGGCATCAAGTTCAACACGGCCAACGGCGGTCCGGCGCCGGAGGGGATCACGGAGGCGATCTTCGCGCGCACCCGGGAGATCACCGCCTACCGGACCGTCCCCGCGGGTGATATCGATATCGATACGGCCGGCGCCGTGTCGCTGGGGAAGACCCGTGTGGAGGTCATCGATCCAGTTGCCGACTACGCCGCCTTGATGGAGACGCTGTTCGATTTCGAGGGCATCCGCCGGCTGTTCGAAACCGGGCGTTTCAGCATGCGCTTCGATGCCATGCATGCCATCACCGGCCCCTATGCCGGATGCATCCTGGAAGGCATGCTGGGTGCGCCTGCCGGCACCGTGATCAACGGTATTCCCAGGGAGGACTTCGGCGGTGGCCACCCCGACCCCAACCTGGTGCATGCCCACGAGGTGGTCGCCCTCACATCGGGTCCGGAGGCCGTCGATTTTGCCGCCGCCTCCGATGGCGACGGCGACCGCAACATGATCCTGGGCCGTGACTTCTTCGTCACCCCCAGTGACAGCCTGGCCGTAATCGCTGCCAATGCGCACCTCGTCAAGGGTTATGCCGGTGGCATTCGCGGCGTGGCCCGTTCCATGCCCACCAGCCAGGCCGTCGACCGGGTAGCCAAAAGGCTGGATCTGGATTGCTATGAAACGCCCACCGGCTGGAAATTTTTTGGCAACCTGCTGGATGCGGGGCGCATCACGCTGTGCGGCGAGGAGAGTTTCGGTACCGGTTCCGATCATGTCAGGGAGAAGGACGGCCTGTGGGCGGTGCTCTTCTGGCTGAATCTGCTGGCGGTACGGCAGGCGGGGGTGGCGGACATCGTGCGGGAACACTGGCGGACGTTCGGCCGCAATTTTTACACCCGCTACGACTACGAAGGCATCGAGACCGAGGCCGCCACCGGCCTGATGGACCGTCTCCAGTCGCGCCTGGCCGGGCTGCCGGATTCGGTGCTGGACGGCTACACCGTCGAGTACGCCGACAACTTTGCCTATACCGACCCGGTGGACGGCAGCGTCGCGCAGAATCAGGGCATCCGCATCGGTTTCACCGGTGGTGCGCGCATCGTCTACCGGCTCTCGGGCACCGGCACGGCGGGTGCAACCCTGCGGGTCTATCTCGAGGCCTACGAACCCGACCCGGACAGACAGAACCGCGAGACGGCCGAGGTGATGCGGCCACTGGTCGGGATTGCCGTCGCGCTTGCCGAGATCGAGTCCTGCACGGGACGCGGGGAACCCACCGTCATTACCTGAGCGGAACGGCCGGGCCGGCCATAACCCTGTTCAGGTTCGCGCCACCGTCTTAGCGATCACCCCCGCCCCTCGTTCTGCAGCGCTTTTGCCGTGATCTCCCGGTAGAGGTGGATCACGTGGGCGCAGAAACTGTGCAGTTCCGGGTGACCCTCCGTCAGCGGCATGGTGCGCATCGCGTCGTCGCTGACCTTGTCGAGAAACTCGAGGTCCACTTCACTGAGCGTGGTGCCATTATCGACCTTCTCCTTGAGCGACAGGAGCGTAGGCAGCCGCTGCCGCTCGAATCTTTCGATCAGCGCCATGATGACGCCCACGTCTTTTTTCTGCATATCAGACATTTGCTCTCCCGGATTGCGGCGGCGCCCTTGTTTCAAGTAACAAGTCGGTGACTCGGGATGATAACCCTGTTTTGATCGCCCGGTCTCGCTTTCCTGAACGCTCCGGCATATCGTCGCGAGTCCGTCTAAACTATAGTCTAGACTAAGGAAAAGCGGCCCGGGGGCGGGAACCGGCGCAGAGCGTTGCCTGCCGGAGAAGGGGGGATTCCTGATGAGGGACCTGGTAAACCACGTGCTATTCGGCACCATCGAATCGATGCGCCGGATATCGGCGGCGCGGGAGCACGGCCGCAGGCAGGCCGCACGCGTGACGGAGGCCCTGGAACGGGTCGTGGAGGGAACGGATCCCGCCATCCGGTTCGTGCGTGGATACCGCCGCAAGCTGCACGGGGCGATAACGCAGTCCCTGGAGTATACCGACCACCTCGTGGCGCAAATTCCCAGCGCCATCGAGATCAGCCGGACGACCTTCGTTTCCGATCCCAGTGTCAACGCCTTCTTCGTGAACGTGCAGGATCTGCAGGCGGTTTTCAGCACCAGCTCCGAAATTCGTGATTTTCTGGAAGAACGCTGCGACCCTGAAGTCACGCAATGCTATGCCCTGTTGTGCATGCACAAATCGGAGAAAGTGGTCCTGGGGATGGAACTCGAGGGCGAGATGCTGAAGCGCGACGTCTATCAGACCGCGGTCAGCTTCTCGGATCACCGGATTTATGCGCCCACACCGACCGAGGCCGAAACCCGGGAGGGACTCAGGCAATGCCTTTTTGAGGGGCTGGGGACATATGCCCTCGGGCGCATCATGAACCTGAAGCTGAAGAGTCATCACCTGCAACAGGAGCGTCAGCTGCTGCAGGCCAGGCTGAGGCGCCTGCATAACACCTCTGGAGAAACCTGCCGGATACTTCCGGCCGTTGCCGATGCGGTGGGCGAGACGGAAGCCATCGCGGCGAAGCTGGCAAGGATCGAGGACGCGCTGGTGAATGCCCGGGTGGGAGCGCCCCGCGAATCACTCACCGAGGTGCACGCCGTGTTCAGCCATCCGGACGACTTCATCCGGATCCGGAAGTCCACGCTCAAGCTCAATAAACTGGGGATCAAGCTCGATTCGAAATCATCTCAGCCCAGCAACGTGGTTCACCTGAGCGAAGTCGAGTTCGGTGAAGAATCGCCCCGTGTCGTTACCCTGGCGAAATTCCCGCGCGACGAACTGCTCCCGCCCCCTGAATTCACGGGCCGGAGGCTTTTCTCGTAACCGTACGGCCCGGGACGGAGGCCGCCGCCCGGTCATTCCCTGAGTGCCGCCGCGCCCACGGCGGTCGTGCGTCGCTGCAGCGCCCGCAAGCCGAGCAGCAGCGCCATGACGGGATAGAACGTCGACAGGCGATAGAGCTGCTCCATGGCGACGGCATCCCGCAGCAGGCCGATGACATAGGAGCCGAGGCCCACGCCGACCATCAGTGCGGCGATCAGCATCGACGACACCCACGGTACGTGCCGTTCGAAGCGCTGCGAGGCGAGTCCGATACTGAGCGGGAAGAAAGCCGAGCAGGCCAGACCGGCGAGTGCAAAGCCCGCGATGCCGCGCAGGGATGTGTCGGCATAGGGCAGCAGCAGGAAGGCGAGGATCATCAGGCCGGGCAGGCTCAGCCAGATGTGGCGCGGTGCAAGTCTGAGCACCAGCACCGAGGTCAACAGGCGCCCGCCCACCATGGCCGCCCAGAATACCGACAGCGCCGTCGCGGCGACCGTTTCCGGCAGGTGCTTGACGTCTTGCAGGTAGAGGACCGCCCAGTTGCTGAAGGTTCCCTCGGCGAAGGCATACAGCACCGCGATCGCCGTGAACAGCCAGAAGCCCGCCGTGCGCACCGGATGCGCGTGACATGTCATGGCCGGCAGCGGCATGGGATCGGCCATTGCCAGCGTCCCCGAGGAGACCGGCACCGTCCGTTCCGTCGCCTCCGGCGGGAAGCGCTGGACGAACGCGGCTCCGGCCATCAGCGCACACAGGGCCGCGAGCAGCAGCGGGAAGCCGGCCCAGTGACCGGACATGATAAAGGGACTGGCCACGAGTGGCCCGACCGCCAGACCCAGGCCGAGCAGGGTGTGCAGCGCGACCAGGGCGGTGTCGCGCCGCCGCGGAAAGAACAGGGGTGGCAGGCCGTTGAGGGGCGCGCCGGCGACGCCGAAACCCAGGCCGAGGCAGGCGGTACCGGCAAGGACGCTGGCAAAGGCGGTGGCTGGCGGGAGCAGCATACTGCCCGCGAGCAGCAGCTGCGAGAGCGCGTTGATCAGCAGCGCGGCGCCCAGCAATGCCTTGAGACCCAGACGCGAGGCCAGCGTTCCGCCCCCCAGCGCGCCGATCACGGCGAGCACTACCTGCGGCAGGAAGATTGCACCGTACTGCGCGTCGCTGAGGCCGTGCATCTGCTTGAGTACCGCGCTGCTCGCCGGGAAGCTCACCAGCGTCAGGCCCTGCAGCATGCCGGCGACATAGAGCGTGCCGACCGCCAGCCAGGCCGTCGGGCGTGGTGTTTCGGTGTGATCATCCATCGGTCAATCCCCGATTATGTTTGCTCGATTCATTCCACGGGCGCCGCTTCGGGCGTTGCCTGCCGCGTGATCAGTCGCGTGCTGCTGCGGAAGGTGAAATAGGCCCAGGCCCAGTCGAGCAGCACCGAGATGCGGTTGCGCATGCCGGCCAGGAAATAGATGTGCACCAGTCCCCACAGCCACCAGGCCGGCGCACCGGACAGGCGTACGGCGCCGAAGTCCGCGACCGCCGCCTTGCGTCCGATGGTGGCGAGGCTGCCGAGGTGCCGGTAGCGGAACGGCCGTGGCGCGCCACGGCCGGCAACGCGGGCGCGGATGACCCGTGCGACGTATTGGCCGCCCTGCTTGGCGGCCGGTCCCAGGCCGGGTACCGGCTGGCCGTTCCAGGCCGTTGAGCGCGCGGTATCGCCGATGGCGAACACCCCGGGATGGCCGGGTACCGCGAGATCGGGCTCGACCTGGATGCGGCCACTGCGGTCGTGCCCGGCCGCGAGCCACTGCGCTGCGGGCGAGGCGACCACGCCGGCCGCCCAGAACACGTTGCGCGCGGTGATACGCCGGCCGCCGATGGAGACACCGTCGGCATCGATCGCTTCGACGCGGCTGTCGGTGAGGATCTCCACACCCAGTTTGCGCAACGCCCTGGCGGCGTGCACCGACAGCGCCTCGGGGAAGGCCGGGAGGATGCGCGGCCCGGACTGCACCAGGATCACCCGTGCCTGCGCCGGGTCGACCAGACGGAATTCCCTCTCCATACCATAACGTGCCAGTTCGGCGACCGCGCCGGCGAGCTCCACGCCGGTGGGACCGGCGCCGACGATCAGGAAGGTGAGCAGTGCGGCGCGTTCGGCCTCGTCCTGCGCGGCCTCAGCCTGTTCGAACGCAAGCAGCAGGCGACTGCGCATGTCGTTCGCGTCCTCGACGCGCTTGAGCCCAGGCGCGAACGGCGCCCAGTCGTTACGGCCGAAATAGCTGTGCGTGGCGCCCGTGGCAAGGACCAGGTAGTCATAGGGGATGCGCCTTGCGCCGAGCTGCACCGCGCGGTGTACCGTATCGACGCCGGTGACCTCGCCGAGCAGCACCCGTGCGTTGGCCTGTTCGCGCAGCAGCGAGCGGATCGGCATGGCGATATCCCCGGCGGCGAGCGCGGTGGTGGCGACCTGGTACAGCAGCGGCTGGAACAGGTGGTAGTTATGGCGGTCGATGAGCGTCACCCCGACCGGGGCGTGGCGCAGGGCACCGGCGCAGGCCAGTCCGCCAAAGCCGGCGCCGACGATGACCACCTGCGGCAGGGTCTCGAAGGGCGCGGGCAACCCGCCCTCGAGCTCCGGGTAGGAACGCAGCAGGCGGCGCCGCAGCAGATGATCGAGGGAGTACTCGCCGGCTCCGGCCAGCCCCAGGGTTGCGAGCAGCAACACGAACAGGTGCGTGGTATCGAGCGGTACCGGCCCCGCCATCTCCAGTCCCAGATACAGCACGATCAGGGCGATCAGCACGGGACGCAGGGCCAGACCGGCGAGCAGCACGGCGGCGGCCGAAAGACCCAATCCGCCCGACAACGGCGCGAGCGTGGTGACGGGCAGCCACGGCAGGGCCGTGCTGCCGAGGTGGCCGTCCGCCACCAGGAGGCCGGTCGCCAGCCACACTCGCAGCAGCAGACCGTACATGGGCGCAGCATGACGCGTCAGCCATTGCCCCAGCCGCACGGCGGGACCCGCCAGCGGCAGTGCGCTGTCGGCCAGGCCCGGCGCCAGCAGGCGGTCGAGCGACAGCACGCCCGCGCCACGTACGGCATAGCCGGCAAGCAGCGCGGCCCACAGCAGGTGGGTATCCAGGGCGAGGTAGTTGAACTGGATCACCAGTGCCAGCACCGCCAGCGGCACGGCGGCGAGTCGGGTCGCGAAGCCCAGCGCCAGCAGCACCGGGGCGATGAGTTCGGTGGCACCGCCCAGCCAGGCGGCCGTGACCGGGTCCAGCCAGGAGACCGGGTATTCGTAGCGCGCCAGCGCCAGGGCGTTGTCCCAGTTCGTCGCCTTGAGTAGGCCCGAGACGAAAAAGCCCTGTGCGAGCCACAGGCGGATATAAAGGTCCAGCAGCGGACCGATGATTCGTCGCAGCGCCGTCGCCGTTCCGGCATAGGCCGCGAAGACGCGACGCAGTCCGCCCGTGACCGGGCGCCGGGGTGATTGCCTGAAGTCGGTCGCGGTGTCCATGGAAGTCAACCGTCCCGGGTTCAAGCCACCACCTGATCGGTGGTGGCGCGCGCCGCGGCCGGCGGTGAATGCTCGCGCCAGTAGCGCGGGATATCGCGGCGGTAGTGGCGGGTGACCAGGTTGGCGACGAGACCTGTCCAGCCGGTCTGATGCGAGGCGCCCAGTCCCTGTCCGGTGTCGCCGTGGAAGTACTCATAGAAGAGGTGTAGGTCGCGCCAGCCGGGATCGGTCTGGAACGGGCTCTCCGGCGGGTGGGCGCGCACGCGGCCGGTTTCGTCGCGCCGGTAGATGTCCACCAGGCGCTCGGCGATGAGGTTCGCGATCTCCTTCAGGTTCAGTTCCCGGCCGCCCAGGCAGGGCACGGGCACGGTGAATTCGTCCCCGAGGAAACGATGGTACTTCTCAAGCGCCTGCACCAGCAGGAAATTGGTCGGCATCCAGATCGGCCCGCGCCAGTTGGAATTGCCGCCGAACAGCCCCGAGTTCGATTCACCCGGCACGTATTCGATCATGGCCTCGCCCACCCCCGGCAGGTGACCCAGTTCGCGGTGCGTGGCATGCAGCTTGCTTACGCTGCGTACACCATAGGCGGAAAGGAATTCCTCCTCGTTCAGCAGCCGCTGCAGGATGCGCGGCAGCATGGTGTGATCCACCAGCGACAGCAGGTGCTCGCCGCGGGCGTTCTCCCAGTCCGGGCAGGCGCAGACATAGTGACCCTGGAAGCTGCCGCCCCGGTGCTGGCTCAGCAGCTTCGCGAAGCGCGGCGTCTTCGCCAGCAGCCGCCTGTCCACGACCTCGCAGGCGAACAGCGGGATCAGGCCCACCCAGGAATAGACGTCGATGCGGTGGTGGCTGCCGTCCGGCGTGGTGACGAGGTCCTTGAAGAAACCGGCCTCCGGGTCCCACAGGGAAATACCACCGTCGGCGTGGCCGGCGACCGTGTTGGCGATGGAAAGGAACTGGTCGAATATCTGGATGGCGATGTCCTCGTACTCCGGGTCGTCGTGCGCCAGCTCCAGGGCGATCAGCGTCATGTTGAGCGAGAACATCGCCATCCAGCCGGTGGCGTCGGCCTGCTTGAGGCTGAAGCCCGGGGGCAGCGGTTTCGAGCGGTCGAACACCGAGATGTTGTCGAGTCCCAGGAATCCGCCCTCGAACACGTTGTGGCCGTCGGCATCCTTGCGGTTGATCCACCACGCGTAGTTGAGCAGCAGCTTGTTGAATACGCGCAGCAGGAAGTCACGATCGGCGGTGCCGCGCTGCACGCGCTCGCTGCGGTAGCACTTGAGCGCGCCCATGGCGTGCACCGGCGGGTTGACGTCGCCGAAGGCCCACTCGTAAGCCGGGATCTGGCCGTTCGGATGCAGGTAGTTCTCCCTGACCATCAGCTCGATCTGTTCCTTGGTGAAGTCGATGTCGACCAGCGCGAACGCCGCGCAGTGGAACGCCAGGTCCCAGGCTGCGAACCAGGGGTATTCCCACGTGTCCGGCATGGAGATCACGTCAGCGGCACGAAAGTGTTTCCAGTAGCGGTTGCGTCCGTAACGGCGTGATGAGGGCGCGGGGAGACTGTCGCCCCGAAGCCAGCGCGAGATATCGTAGTGAAAGTACTGTTTGCTCCAGATCATGCCCGCGAGGGCCTGGCGCATGATGCGGTGGTCCTCGGGGCTGGCGTCGGGCAGCAGCTCGTCATAGAAAATATCCGCCTCGGAACGGCGCTGCGAGAAGGTCGCCTGGCTGCGTGCGAAGGGTTCTTTCAGGGGTCGAGCCGAGAGGACCAGGTTAACCATGGCCTGCTGCCCGGGCGCCACGCTGCAGCGATGCCAGGCCGCGAACCGCGTACCCTCCGCCGCCGGGTTGACGGCTTCCTGCACGCCTTCGACGACGTGGCGGTGAAAGGCGTCCTTGACCCAGGGGGTGGCGTTCGGGCTGCCCCAGAGCCGCTCGGCATTGCTCTCGTTTTCGGTGTACAGGGCGGTGCCCGGCTGGCGGCCGTAGAGGTAGTAGCTGCCCAGTGTCGGGTGATTCGCCTGCACCGCCCAGGCGGCACCCTTCGGCGGCTCGATCGCCTTCAGTTGCGGTTTTTCGGCGCCGGCGTCGCCCCAGGACCAGGTGTTACGGAACCAGAGTGTCGGCAGCAGGTGCAGGTCCGCCGTCTCGGGTCCGTTGTTGTAGGCGAGGATGCTGGCATGGATCTCATCCGGGGAACGCTTGGCGTAGTGTACCTCGATGTCCCAGTAGCGGTTCCCGTGAAAGGCGCCGGTGTCGAGCAGGCTGCAGGGCGGATCGAGGCGGCCGCGCCGGCCGTTTTCCTCGACCAGGCGCGCGTAGGGATAGTCCGCCTGGGGGTACTTGTACAGATAGCGCAGGTAGCTGTGGCTCGGCGTGGCATCGAGGTAGAAGTAGTACTCCTTGACATCCTCACCGTGGTTGCCCTGGTTGCCGGTGAGACCGAAGGCGCGCTCCTTGAGGATCGGGTCGCGCCCGTTCCACAGCGCCAGCGCGAGGCAGAGGCGCTGCTGTTCGTCACAGATGCCACCCATGCCGTCCTCGTTCCAGCGATAGGCGCGCGAGCGTGCCTGGTCATGATCGAAATATTCCCAGGCATTGCCGTATTCGCTGTAGTCCTCGCGCACTGTACCCCAGGCCCGTTCCGCCAGGTAGGGTCCCCACAGCCGCCAGTTCTCGCGGCCCAGGTGCTGCTGCTCCAGACGCTGCCGCTCTGCACTCAGTTCATGTGTCGCCATGTCATGTGCCTCCGGTGATCGGTGTGTTTTCACGCCGCGCGGCGTCCGGCGTTGCCGCCGTCGTGCTGTCAGTGGACGCGCGATCTGCGCGTGCCTGTTCGAGACGCCACCAGGCCTCCAGCACACAGGCGACCGACCATGCCTGTGCCGGGGCGCCGCGCGGTGCATGTGGCGGATCGCCGTCGAAGATTTCGCTCACCGTGCCCAGGCCCGCATCGCAGAGGTGATCCCGGACCGGTTCGAGCAGCTGCTGTGCCGCCGCGGCGTCGCCGTTCACGCGGTAGTGGGCCAGTGCATAGTGACCCAGCAGCCAGCCCCAAAGCGGCCCCTGGTGGTAGCCGCCGTCGCGCTCCCAGACATCGCCTCGGTAGTGGGGCCGGTAGTCGGGATGCGCGGTGTCGAGCGAGCGCAAGCCATAGGAGCCGAGCAGCGCGTGGCCGCATTCGGCCACCACGGCGGCCTGGACGGCATCGGGCAGGGGACTGTAGGTCAGGCTGACCGCGAGAATCTGGTTGGGACGTATGCTGGCATCGTTGCCCGCGGGGCCGTCGAGCACGTCGAACAGCCCGCCCCCGGCACGACGGTAGCGCGCAAAGCCTGTGCACACCCGTTCGGCCAACGCCTCGTAGCGCCCGGCAGGCAGTGCCAGGTCCCGGGCGAAGCCGGCCATGACACACAGGGCGTTGTACCACAGTGCGTTGATCTCAACCGGTTTGCCGATACGCGGTGTCACGACCCAGTCGCCGACCTTGGCGTCCATCCAGGTCAGCTGCACGCCCGGTTCACCGGCGCGCAGCAGACCGTCTGCAGGATCCCGCCCGATGCCGTAGCGCGTGCCGTGTTCGTACCCGTCGATGATCGATTCCAGCACCGGAAAGATCCGCGCCACGGTGTCGCGGTCGCGCACGGTTGCGTGGTAGGCGCGCCAGGCCTCCACGTACCAGAGGGCGGCATCCACGGTGTTGTACTCGGGACGTTCGCCGGCACCGGGAAAGACGTTCGGCAGCATGCCCTGATCGACAAAGCGGGCGAAGGTCTCGAGGATGCGCCGCGCGCTTTCCGCGCGTTCGGTAGCAAGTGTCAGACCGGGCAGGGCGATCATGGTGTCACGGCCCCAGTCGCCGAACCAGGGGTAGCCCGCGATGACGGACTCGCCGTCCGGCACCCCGGGCAACGGCCGCGCGAACACGAAACTGTCGGCGGCCAGCACCAGCTGTTGCACCCAGGCGGGCGCCATGCGCAGGCAGGGATTGTGCGCGCGCGCCAGGACGGCGCGGTCTTGCGCCTGGCAGCGTCGCAGCGCGGCATCGAGGTCGATCCGGGCTTCTCCGGCCTCGTCCAGGCTGGCCGTGAACCCTGTCCAGCGGCCCGGCGCCAATTCGAGTATCGCCTCGCCCGCACACAGGTGGTTGTCGGTCGGATCGAGACCGCGCTCGCGTTCGAGCGGCAGATCCAGGTTCTCGATCCAGGTGCGCTCGCCGCGCAGTTCGCCTGCCGTCGTGCGGATCGTCAGGCGCCGGCCGCCGGATTGCACGATGTCGAGGCGCCGTTCCGCCATCTCGATCGCCGGATTGAAATCGCCGGCACGGGCATTGCCGTGGTGATCGCGCGCGTTGACCAGGAAGCGCAGCCGCAGCCGCATGACCGTAATGTCGCGCGGCGAGGACAGCAGGCGGAAGGCGACGTGACACGTGTGCGCCCCTGGTTCCATCCAGATGCGTTGCTCGAGGCGCAGTGCGCCAGCGGCGTAGCACCATACCGGTGTCCGGCCCTCGAGATGAAACGACTCGATATGCACGTAGCCCTGCGGCGCCACCGCGCCGCTCGCCCAGTGGTTGGTGCCGAGCGCCCATTCCCTGACGCCGTCGTACAGCACCGCCTCGGCCTTGGCGAGCAGCAGCTGGCGCCCCAGCGGCGGGTGGACCGTGGCGATGAGCAGGCCGTGGTAGCGGCGTGTCAGACTGCCGGCGACGGTGCCGGCTGCGTAGCCGCCGAGGCCGTTGGCCAGCCACCATTCGCGCCGTTCGGCCTGGGCGAGATCGCCGCAGACCTCGCGGCCGAAGCGCACGACTTCAGGCAGCGGCGGGTGCGCGATGGCGTGTGTCATCTTGGGCCTCCGGGGCGTGCTGGGCCAGCTGCTCGCTGACGCGCAGCGACCAGGCGAAGATGGTGAGCGAGGGGTTGACGCGGCTCGAGCGCGGCAGGATGCTGCCGTCCACGACATAGAGGTTGTCCATTCCGTGCACCCTGCCGAGCGCGTCGACCACCGAGCGTGCGGGGTCGTTGCCCGCGACCAGGCTGCCGCAGGCATGCGCGGTGCCGCTCAGCGGGATGGCCCTGGCGAACCCCAGGCAGCCGGCACGCAGCAGCGCGCTGCTGAATCCGCGCACCAGGCGGCGATGTTCGGCCCGCGCCGGGGCGAGCCGGTGCGGGTCGTAGTCCAGCTGCGGCAGACCACTGCTGTTTTCGGTGCTGATCCGGTTGGCGGCGTCGGAGCCGTCCTCGGTCTGCAGGAAAAACCCGTAGGCATATTGCCCGAGTGCGGTGGCGACGGGCCGTGGCACCAGCGCGGGCATGAGCGCGCCGATCAGTTCGCCGTCGAAACCGAGCGGCTGCACGCTGCTGTGCGGCAGCTGCTCGTTGAGCAATACCAGCGTCTTGCGCAGCAGGTCCCGCTGGCGCCGGGGGGTGAAGGCAACCAGCGCAGTCAGCAGATGCTGCTTGTAGTAGCGACCTACCGCCTGCGCGGCGGGCAGCTGCGCCTCCAGACCGCTGCGCCTCAGGTATTGCTGCAGCAGGCGTGGGGAATGCAGTGCGCCGGCCGCGAGCAACACCGTGTCGCCCTCGAAGATCTGTCCGTCCTCGGTCATGACGCCGCGCAAGCGCGTCATGCGATAGTTGTCACCGAGCAGTTCGGCCACGGCCTGGCCTTCGAGCACCCGCAGGTTGGGCAATTCGCGCGCGTCCTTCAGAAAGGCACTTTCGGCATCACCCTTGAGGCCCAGGACCGAGGCAAAGGCGTCGAAGTGCGAGGCCTCCTCGGGATGTCCGGTGATCTCCGCGGCCAGCGCGAGCGGCAGTGGTTCGGCCTGCCAGCCGCCACCGCGCCGCGTCAGCCGTTGCACGATCGCGGCCAGGCCGGGCTCCGGGTCGAACACGCGCACGCCGAGCCGTTGCTCCGCGGTCGCGTAATAGGGTTCGAGATCGGCGTAGCCGATCGGCCAGCCCAGGCACTGGTGACCCTCGTCCGGCTCGAATTCATGCGGCGAGTAGCGCAACAGCGCGGCCCCGTACCACCTGGTCTTGCCGCCGAGATTGAAGTACTCCTCCGGGGCGAAACGCCGGCCGGTGCCGTCGAGCCAGGCTTCGTGGCTCTTGAAACGTCCGTCGCGGATCACCTGCTGGACGTCCAGCGTGCTGCCGTCGCGCGGCAGCGCAGCGCCCTTCTCCAGCAGCAGCACCTGACGGCCGGTGCGGGCCAGCCGCCAGGCGGCGGCCGCGCCGCCCGCGCCGGAGCCGATGATGATGTAGTCGTAGTTCATGGTCGTCGATCCTGTCTGCCTGGGTGTCATTCAGATGGGCGCCGCGGTTCAGTAGATCGCGGCCGGAGCCACCACGGCGGCGGTGGAGCCGCGGGTGCGCGCGTGCGTCAGTACGAACAGAAATTCATGGATCCCGTCGCGCGCGAGCTGTTCGGTGGCCAGGTTTTCCATGCCGAACAGGCCCAGCTTCACGTACATGGTCTGGGGCACCAGGAACGGCCGCTCGGGGTCTTCGCCGGGCACCGGGCCATAGCTCCAGGTATCCGCGCCGGTGATGGCGATGTGCTGCGCGTACAGCCACTGCACCGTCGCCAGCCCCGGCCCGGGCTCGCCACTCAGGAAGCCGGCGTTGTCGACACCCCAGAGCCCCCCCCAGCCGGTGTGAAACAGCACGGCATCGCCCGCGCGCAGCGCGAGGCCTTCGCGCCGGAGCGTCCCCTCTACGTCATCCCGGGTGATAACATAGCCCAGCGGCAGTCGGCCCACGCCCTTGTAGGCGGCCACATCCAGCAGCACGCCGCGCGTTATCACGGGCGGCACGGTCTCCATGCCGAAGCGGGCCAGACCGTTCGACTGCACCAGATCACGGGTAGTCCAGCCGTCGTAGAAACGCTCACCGACCTGGATATGACCGATGGAATCGAGCTGGGTACCGACCTGGAAGGTGCCGGCCTGGATCTCGGTGATCCAGTTGATCTGGTTCCTGCCCCAACCCTGGCCGCCGCTGTCCGTGCGGCGCCGGTTCTCGTAGTGCGGCGTGACGTCCAGGGTCTGGTGCCAGTAGCGCCCGGGGAATTTCGGGGTGTCCTCGTCCAGGATGCGGCCGAGATCCACCACCCGGCCGTGGCGTACCAGCGTTGCGGCCGCCAGTGTCACCGCCGGGGTGATTTCGTTAAGGCTGCCGAGCTGGTCGCCGGCGCCGTAGCGGCTGGGCCACCAGGGCGCCTCGCCGGCGGGCAGTCCGGTGTGATCGCCGCGGGAATCGGACGGGGCGGCGTTCGGTGTCTCGCCGGCGGCGGCGAGGGCGGCGAGGCAGACCAGCGCGGTACCCAGGCACAGTGGCCGGGCGGTGGCGAGCGGACGGGATGGGAATCGCATCTCAGCCGCCCTCGTGGAAGCCGGGATAGAGTGTCATGCCGCCATCAATGTACAGGGTCGTGCCGGTGACGTAGTCCGACAGGTCCGAGGACAGCCAGACCGCGGCATGGGCGACATCCTCGACATTGCCGACGCGGCCGTAGGGAATCAGCCTGAGCAGGTCGGCCTCCGCCTCGGGCGTTTCCCAGGCCATGCGATTGATCGGCGTCTTGATGGCGCCGGGCGAGATGCTGTTGACGCGGATCTTGTGCACCGCCAGTTCCTGTGCCAGCGTCATCATCAGCAACATGACGCCGCCCTTGGAGGCCGCGTAGTTGGCGTGACCGGCCCAGGGGATACGGTCGTGCACCGAAGACACGCAGATGATCTTGCCGGCCGAGCAGCTGCAGCTGCGGTGTACCTTGCGATGCATGAACTCGCGCACCGCCTCGCGCGCGCACAGGAACTGACCGGTGAGGTTCACCGCGATGACGAAGTTCCAGTCCTCGAGCGTCATGTCGTGGATGAAGGCGTCGCGCTGCAGGCCGGCGTTGTTGATCAGGATGTCCAGCGTACCGAATTGTCCGATCACCTCCTGGAACATCGCATGCACCTGGTCTTCCTGGCTGACGTCGGCGCGCACGCCGATGGCGGTGCCGCCGGCCGCGCGGATTTCCTCCAGCAGGGCCTCGGTCGCTTCCGGATTACTGACGTAGTTGATCGCCACACTCGCGCCCGCCTCGGCGAGCGCCCTGGCGATGGCGACTCCGATGCCCGAGTTGGCGCCCGTCACCAGCGCTTTCTGGCCTGCCAGAACCTGCCCAAGAGAGTTGTGCCCGTTCATACGTGACTCCGTGAGTACTCAGTGATGGTTATGCGCCATAACGCCGGTCGATCAGGTGATCCAGTGACAGCTTGCCGGGGCCGTGCAGCAGCGGGACGAGCAGCAGCAATCCCCATAGCTGGTGCTGGATCAACCCGGCCGCCTCCAGCGCGGGATAGGAAATGACCGCAACGATGTTCACGAAGAACAGGGCTGCCGCGCTCAGCCGCCCGGCCAGCCCCACGGCCAGCAGGACGGAAAATGTCAGCTCGGTGCCCATGGAGAGGTAGGCCGCAACCTGCGGCGGCAGCAGCGGCACGCTGTATTCATAGCGGAACAGCTGCAGCGTGGTCTCCACGCTCTGGATCTTGCTGAGCCCCGATTTCCAGAACACATTGGCGACCCACAGGCGGATTACCAGGTCACCGATGGGTGCAAGGGCGTTGAGTCCACGGATGGCCAGCCGGATCAGTTCGGCCGGGCGGAAGCTGCCGGCGTGCTGGCTGTGTTCAGAGGTGATGTCCATGATTGGTCTCCTGGTTGGCGAATGAACAGCGATAACCACGGTGGCTGACTCCCGCCGGGTACCGGCCATCGTGCGTACCCGGGCCTGCTCTCGACGTGTCGCGACAGGAAGTTCCCCGCAGACGCCACCGCAGAGCGACGGTAAGGCAGGTCCGGTCGGCGCATTGCCGCATTCATGACCGCCACCCGCTGAAGGTGCCCAGTGCCAGCTGACGCGCCAGCGCGGCCCCGAGATCGAACTCCGGCGCCTGCGCCGCGGCGAGCTGCTGGGAGTCGAGCAGCGACAGTCCGCGTGCGAGCCCCCGCAGCCAGGCGTGTTCGCCCGCGCCCAGTGGCTGCAGTGCGACCTCAAAATCCTGGCGCAGGATCAGCAGGCGTACGCCACCCTCGGTGAGATCGACCGTCGGATCACCCGCCCACGAGTCCTGGTTGACCCGCCAGATGTGCAGCACCGGGTAGTCTGACGTCAGCAGCCGGGCCGAGGGTTGCAGGATCAGGCGCAACCGGTGCTGGTCTTCCGGCGGCACCGCGCGCAGGCCGTCGATGTCCAGCGGTTCGCGCCGCTCGCCATGGAAGGCACTGTGGTAGGCCCATTCGAGGCGCGCGGTATCCGGCAGGTACGGCAGGGTATCGCCGCCGGGACAGCCGCCGAGATAGTCGCCGAAGCCCGCGCCGTAATCGTGTACGTTGCCGGAAAGCGAAGGGTGGGCGGCAATGTACCCGCGTGCGGCCTGGTCGAAGTAGGCCTCGCCTACCAGACGGCGGATGACCGGATAGACGGCCGCCAGCACCGCCGTGAGACCGGCGAAGAGGTTGTTACGGTAGACCTGGAGACGGCGTGTCGCCTCGATGCCGCGTTCCTGCACGGCGGACGCGAACGCCTCGGCCGAGTCCCGGTCGAACAGCGCGGCGGCGAAGCCGGTCTGCAGTTCACGCAGCGCGGGCATGGTGGGCCTCCAGGATCGACTGGGCCCGGCGCGCCTCGTCCAGCAGCACGGCGAGCGGTGGCAGATCGGTGTCCCATTCGATCAGTGTGGGTACGGCGCCGAAGCGTGCGACGGCCGCCTCGTAGAGTCGCCAGACCTCGGGCACGACACGCCGGTTGTGGGTGTCGATGAGGATCTCGCCGCCGTCGAAGCGCTTGCGGGTAAAGCCGGCAAGGTGCATTTCCCGAACCGCGGTGACCGGGATGGCCTGCAGATAGCGGGCGGCGTCGAAACCGTGGTTGCAGGCGCTGACGTAGATGTTGTTGACATCGAGCAGTACGGCGCAGCCGCTGCGGTCCGCCAACTCGGCGAGAAACTCCCATTCCGGTATGGCGGAGTGCTCGAACTGCAGGTAGCTGGAGATGTTCTCGATCAGCAGTTGACGGCCGAGTTGCATCTGGATCGCGTCGATGCGCGCGGACACGTGCGCCAGCGCCTCCTCCGTATAGGGCAACGGCAGCAGGTCGTTCAGGTAGCGGCCGCCCACCGAACTCCAGGACAGGTGTTCGGAGACGAACAGCGGGTCGATGTCCGCGATCAGCTCCCGCAGGGCCCGCAGGTGTTCGCGGCTGAGCGGGTCGGTCGATCCGACCGACAGTCCCACGCCGTGCAGACTGATGGGGTAGCGGGCACGGATGCGTTCCAGATAATGCCGGGGGATGCCGCGCCCGAAGTAATTTTCACTGTGAACCTCCACCCAGCCCAGCGCCGGTTGCGTCTCGAGGATCTCGTGCACGTGCGCGGACCGGAGACCGATCCCGGCGCATGCCGGGATCGGGTCCGTTGGTAGAGGCTGTCCGGATGTGACAGTCATCGACCGTTTCCTCAGCCGTTGGGCTTCAGGCTGCCGCCCACGATCTTCTCGCAGGTACCCTGGGGCAGATAGATCCAGGACATGGCTTCGCCGTCTTCCTTGTTCTGACCGGCGCAGGCATGGGAGCTCGTCTGGCAATCGTTCTTGCCCGCCTTGACGACGCCGTAACACTTCTCCGGCTTCTTTTCCTCCGCCAGCGCAGTACCGGCAATGCCCAGCGCGTTCAGGGCAAACAGACCCGCGATCGCGGCACTGATCATAGCTTTGCTGTCTTTCATCGAAACGTCCTCCATGCAGATTTGGTGTACGGGAACCGGGTGGTCCCCGAGCTGGCTATTGCAACGCCTGTGCCAGCCGGGGTTGGTTTGTCAATCGCTCTTTATTTCAGTCTGTTAAAAATAGATTCGGCGACAGGAACGGGGCGGTCGCGGGCAGCGGTCACCACTATTGGTGGATGACTCGTCAATGGCCACGGAACGGCCGCAGGGCAGCGACGTGGCGTGGGCAGCGAGGGTTGCAGACGGCACCAAACCGCCCGAGCGGACGGGTTGGCGCCGGGATCAAGGCGGAGTTGGGAGGCACGCACCCGCGGGGCGGGAGTGAACCCCGCGTAACCTAGGGGATTCCCGTTGGGTGTCGCTAGCGCAAAGACGCCTTTTCGATACCGAGCTTGCGCATGCGGTAGCGCAGCGTGCTCGGCTTGAGGTTGAGCTGGGCCGCCGCGCCGTTGCGGCCCTCGATCTTGCCCCGGCAATTCGCCAGTACCTCGAGGATGTAGGATTTCTGCACCGCGTCCAGGGTGCCGTCCGATGGCTCTGCGGCAGGCGCCGGCGCAGAGGTGGGAAAAATCGCCTCGGTGATGCTCAGGACCGGTCCCTGGGCGAGGATGGTGGCGCGCTCGATGACATTCTGCAGTTCGCGCACATTGCCCGGCCAGGCATAGCGCGTCAGGCGCTCCAGCGATTCCGGGTCGATCCCCTGCACGGGCTTGTTGAGCTTGCGTGTCATTTGGTGCAGGAAGTGGCGCGCCAGCAGCGGGATGTCGGAACGCCGGTTGCGCAGTGGCGGGATGTGGATCGGGAATACATTGAGCCGGTAGAACAGGTCGTCCCGGAACTCCCCCGCCCGCACCATCGCACCGAGATCGCGGTTGGTCGCGGCGATGACGCGGGCGTTGGTGCGCAGCGTCGTGCTGCCGCCGACCCGCTCGAAGGACTGTTGCTGCAGGATGCGCAGCAGCTTGGCCTGTGCCTGGGCGGTGAGTTCACCCACCTCATCGAGGAAGATGGTGCCGTTGTCCGCCAGCTCGAAGCGGCCCTTGCGCTGCGCCGTGGCGCCGGTGAATGCGCCCTTCTCGTGGCCGAACAGCTCGCTCTCGATCAGCTCGCTCGGCAGTGCTGCGCAGTTCACGCTCACCATCAGGCAGTCTTTTCGCACGCTGCGTTCGTGCAGTGCACGGGCGATCAATTCCTTGCCGGTGCCGGTCTCCCCGAACAGCAGGACGGTGGCATCTGTGTCGGCGACCACGGCGATCTGCTCGAAGACCTCCCGCATCGCGGACGAGTCGCCGATCATCTCGGAAAAACCCTCCCGGCGCCGGATCTCTTCCTGCAGGTTGAGGTTCTTGGCCTGCAGGCTGTGGATCTGCTGACGGGCGAGTTCGCGTTCGTTGATGTCGCGCAGGATGATGGTGTAGAGTCGCTTGCCAGCGATTTCCAGGGGAGAGACGGTGGCCTCGATGGGGAATTCCTCGCCATCGGCGCGTACGGCCGTGATGCCCTCCGGTGCCCAGACCTTATGGGCCTCGGTCGTGCCACGGTCGAGGAAGGGCGCGATCAGACGGCGGAAAGACGCCGACAGAAAGCGGTCGAACGGTTGCCCCATGGCCCAGTCCGCGGAGCAGCGAAACACCTGTTCGGCCGCCCGGTTGAACAGCGTGATGTGATGGTCGGGTCCGATGGTGATGATGACGTCGGTGGCCGAGGCCAGGATGTTGGCGAGGCGTTGTTCGCTGAGGCATACCGATTCGGTGGCGTACATGCGTTCGAGTTCGGCCGCCGCGCGCGCGCCGAAGATCCTGTACGCGGCGAGCTCGCTCTCCCGGAACTGCATGGGATTGTCATCGAAGATCGCCAGATGCCCGAGGACTTCGCCCTGCCGGTCGGTCATGGGAGTGGCGAGATAGCTGTCGACGCCGAGATCGATGAGCCCTTTGTCGCGGGGGAACAATTCCCGGACTCCCGTGGGATAGTAGCCCACCTGACCGTTCAGCACGTCTTCGCAGGGTGTACCATCGAGGTCGAATTCGATGTTGTCACCCAAGGACTTGCCCTTCCAGTAGGCCAGCGTCCGCACCCTGTTCCGGCCGCCGGCAAACTCCGCTGCGAAACAGAACTGCACCTGCATGGCGGTGGCGGTGGCGCGCACCAGGGCCTCGAAGAAATCTGAGCCGGTGGCAATGGCGGTTCCTTCGTAGATCAGGTGCAGGATATCCTCCGTCGAGGGCGGTGCCGGCCGGTTATCAGGTGGTAGGGTTTGCGTCGCGTTCATCCACTGCTCCTCCACGATACTCGCGTTGTTAGCTATCGTTTTCCCGGCATTCCATTCGGTCGTCTGCCTGTCACATCCCGGCCGTGCCGGTGCGAGGATGTAAGCAGCAGTCGCGCAGCCGACCCCTTTCGGCCTGCCTATCAACCGCCTTCACCTGATTTCCAATGAGTATAAATGCGGTTTGTGCGTTGTCCATGGCGCGTGACCGCGCCCTGATGCCCGTGCCGGGCGCGGCGATTCCACTGCTAACGCGGCCTGTCAGGCTTCGATCGAGCGGTCCGTGATACTGGCTCACATGCCAGTGAACACGGGTCGCTCCCGGCTTCATTCCCTCGCGACCGTTCCGTCATTTCGCCTCCTTACGCTGGTTGATTTCAGGGAGAATCGGAAAACCGACCGTCACGCGTGGGTGTACGTCACTCTCTACCCTCCCCGTGCGTATACAATGGCAGCGTCCAGTCACGATTTCCTCACAAAAATCTCACGAAGTCATCACGGCCCCATTCCGGATGGGGCGGCTGCCTATCAGTGCAGCGCCAGCGCCTGTGCCGCCTCTTCACGGTTATAGAACGAGCCGGCCAGGAGGAAACCGGCAACCACCGTGGCCTTCACCGCCAGTATCTGGTTGTGTTCTCCCCGCGCAACGACCCATTCCGGAGGCAGGCCGGCCAGCAGGTGTACGGGCGACGGGCTGCCGTCGGCGAGCTGGCTCGGTACCACCCGACCGGTGTCGGTGTCACAAAACGCCGGTGTGAAGACGGCCGCGCGGTTCCCTGCGCTGATACCGCCGGTGCCAGTATAGCGGTGGTTTTCCTGCCTGAGGTGTTCACCTGTCAACGCGCCGTTCACGGTCTGTTGTCTCCCCGGTGTGTCTCCATCCTGACCAGGGCGTAGCATCATGCATGCCATCGTCCGGCCCGGATGATGCATCCTTATGAAAAAAGCGCGAAACCAAACGGTGCCACCGGTGTGACCGCAGGTGATGTCCGCGGGTCGCATAACGCGTGGTGGCAAGCATCGGCGGGTTTGATCACCACATTTCGCGGGTGCCGGGTAATTCCGGGCACCTCCCGCCCGGAATTCGGCACCCGGTCACGAGGGGCTGCCCGGTATGGCGGGGGAGGATCGTGAGACGGCTTCAATCCATCCGGTAAGCGAATTCGACATCGTCATACCCTCAGGTGCCCCGGTTGCCGCCATACTGCTTTCCCGCGCAGGTGTCGAGCAGGCGCTCGATGCGTGGTTTCAGGTTTGTATGGCACGTCTTGTCTCGCAACAGGTGATTCCGTCGCGGGCGAACCGTTTGCGCCGGCGCCTGAGGAGCGCTCAAACGAACGTGATCGATACCTGGAACAGGCGCTCGACATCGACGATCTTGCGCTTGTCGGCGAGGAACAGGATAACGTGATCCTGCGGCTCGATGACGGTTTCCCGGTGCGGAAAGACGAGCGAGTCGCCACGGGCGATGGCGCCGATGGTCGTGCCCTCGGGAAGTGACAGTTCCTCGATGCGCCGTCCGACCACCTGTGACGTCTCACGGTCGCCGTGCGTGACGACCTCGATGGCCTCGGCGGCACCCCGCCGCAGTGAATGCACGGCCACCACGTCGCCACGACGAATGTGGGCCAGCAGCGCGCCAATGGTGACCTGTGCAGGAGACAGGGCGATGTCCACGGCCGTGCCCTGGGCGAGGTCGACGTAGCTCGAACGGTTGATGATGGACAGCACCTTGCGTGCGCCAAGCCGTTTCGCGAGCATGGCGGATAGGATATTTGCCTCGTCGTCATTGGTCACGGCGCAGAAGAGATCGGTATCCTCGATATCCTCCTGCTTCAGCAGATCCTGGTCTGCAGCATCACCGTGCAGCACGATCGTACGGTGCAGGGACTCGGCCAGCACACGGCAGCGCCGAACGTCGTATTCGATGATCTTGACGTGATAGTCACGCTCGATCGTCTCCGCCAGACGCTGGCCGATATTGCCGCCGCCGGCGATGATGATCCGGCGGTTGGGTTTGTCGGAGCGGCGGAACGCCGCCACCACGGACGGGATGTCGCGGTGCGCGGCCAGGAAAAAGATCTCGTCGCCGGCCTCGATTACGGTATCGCCCTCGGGAATGATGGTGCGTTCGCGCCTGAAGACGGCGACCACGCGGGTTTCCACGGCAGGCATCCTTTCCGGCAGGGCGCGCAGTTCCTGTCCGATCAGTGCGCCGCCATGATGGGCCTTTACGGCGACGAGCTGGGCCCTGCCGCCAGCGAAGTCGAGGCTCTGCAGAACGCCGGGCGAGTCGATCAGGTGCTCGATGAACGTGGTAACCAGCTGCTCGGGGCTGATGATGAAATTGATCGGTACCGCATCCGGTGAGAACAGCTTCGGGTTGGCCAGGTAGTTGCGGGACCGCACGCGCGCCAGACGCAACGGTGTATGAAACAGCGAATGCGCAACCTGGCAGGCGATCATGTTGACCTCGTCGCTGTTGGTGACCGCCAGCACCATGTCCGCGTCCTCGATGCCCGCCTGCTGCAGCACGTCGGGGTGAGACGCCTGGCCCGTGATGGTGCGGATGTCGCTGCGTTCCTGGAGCACCGTCAGCAAATGCGCGTCCTTGTCGACCACGGTGATGTCGTTGGCCTCGTTCGCGAGCGTCTGTGCAACGGTGCTGCCAACCTGGCCTGCGCCGAGAATGATGATTTTCATTAGGGTTCCCTACGCATCGAATCGCGCTCAGTGCCGCCAGTAGGCCGGCAGGAACAGGATCAGCAGCGTGAAGACCTCCAGCCGTCCCACCAGCATGCCGAAGATGGCCAGCCATTTGACCACGGGGCTGACCGTGGCGAAGTTGTTCGCCACCTCGCCCAGGCCCGGGCCCAGCAGGTTGATCGTGGCCACCACGGCGCCGAAGGCCGACTGGAGGTCCAGTCCGGCCGCCATCATCGCGACGGTGAGCAGCAGCGAGGTGACGATGTACAGGACGTAGAAACCCCACACGGACAGGACCACATCCTCCGATACCGGCCGCTTGCCCAGCTTGACCAGGAGCACGGCCTGGGGATGCGCCAGCTGCTCCAGCTGGCGCAAGCCCAGCTTGGCGAGCAGCATGATGCGCAGGATCTTGATTCCCCCCGCCGTGGAGCCGGCACAGCCCCCCGTGAACGACAGGATCACCAGGATCAGTGGTATGTGCAGCGGCCAGTAGGCAAAGGTGGCCGTGCCGAAGCCGGTGCTGGAAAGGACGGAGGCCACCTGGAAGGCCGCATAGCGCAGGGATTCCCAGGTACCGTTATAGGCGCCCGCCCAGAACAGACTCGCGGCCACGAACAGCGTGGAGAGCAGGAAGATGATCCAGTAGCCACGGACCTCGGGGTCGGTGCCGTACGGTTTGAGCGACAGACGACGCCAGGCCATGAAATGAATGGCGAAGTTCACGCCACCGGCCAGCATGAACACAATGGCGATGGACTCGATGAGCGGGCTGTCGTAGTAGCCGAGACTGGCATCGTGGGTCGAAAAGCCGCCTGTGGCGACCGTGGTGAAGGCGTGTCCCACGGCATCGAATACCGACATGCCGGCAAGCCCGTAGGCCAGTGCGCAGGCCAGGGTGAGGCTGAAATAGATGATCCACAATACGCGCGCCGTTTCCGCGATGCGGGGCGTGATCTTTTCCTGCTTGGCCACCCCCGAAGCCTCTGCCCGGTACAACTGCATGCCACCGACACCCAGCAGTGGCAGGATGGCGACGGCGAGCACGATGATGCCCATGCCGCCGAGCCACTGGATCTGCTGCCGGTGGTAGAGGATGGACGGGGGCAGCCTGTCCAGGCCGACGATGACCGTGGCGCCAGTCGTGGTGAAGCCGGAGATGGATTCGAAGATGGCATCGGTGATGCCGAGGTGCAGTCCGAGGATGAACGGCAGTGCGCCGACGATGCCCAGTATTACCCAGAACAGGGTGACGAAGAGAAAGCCGTCGCGTACGGACAGTTCGCTGTACTGGTCGATGTTTGGCAGCCAGAGCGCCAGGCCGGCCGTGGCGGTTATCAGCAGGGAGGCGGCGAACAGCGACCACTGGCCGTCTTCGTAGATCATGGCGATGCCGAGCGAGGGCAGGAAACCCAGGCTGTAGAGCATGAGCAGGATGCCGAACAGCCGGGTTATCGCGCGCCAGTGCATACGGGTTGATACTTCATCTGGGGATGAAAATCAAAACGGGGCTTATCGTCTCCGTTTCGCCACCTCGACCGGTTGTAGATTGTTGATGGCGACGGCAGCGCATTGCCTTAAATCGTCATCCCGTATTCCTGCCGGATGCGAACAGGCAGTGCCATCATACGCGCGGTATACGCCTGGCTTCCAGATGCCGTGGGCAATTTATCGGTATGCCGACCCGGATCGGGATGAAGGCCTGTCGCGCGCAGGACGCTCGCTCGCTGTGCCCGCCCGCCCGCCCCGGTCGATGGATTAATTTCCATTCAGGACAGTGAGTTGTATGCGTGTTCGGCGTCGGGGTCGTGACCGCGACCGTCGGCGGGACCTTCCCGGGCTGTACCTGATGCAGTTGGCATGGCGGTCGTCGGTCGAAGGCCTTACGTGACACGGCAGATCATGGTTGTACCCGGAGCCGTTCAGGGTCGTGACCCGGCGTATACAAGCGGGTCCGCAGGCGCGAGCCGGGGGGGCGGTGCGCCTTGTACGGACAGCTGATGCCGTACCTGAACGACTGCAGTGTCACGAAACCTTCATGGCGCGTTCACGCGATACTTACATCACCGATTGAACATCTGCGCTGGCCAGCGAGCATGGCGAGGAGGCCATGTCCAGACCAGCAGGCAGTCCCTTCAGGCTTCCCGGTGCACTGGATCTCGGCTGTTGCCGGCGCTGCGGCGCGCTGGTCGTATTCCCGGCCGGCGAGGGAAGCGGAAAGGCGCTGGATCTGGACCGGTTCGACGATTACGACATCCACCTGCTTGCATGGGATGCCGCCAGCCGCCAGATCATCGGTGCCTGCCGGCTGGGTCTAATGGATGACATCATGAGCCGTTACGGGAAGCGCGGCCTGTACACCTATACGCTGTTCGATTATCCGACGGCCTTTCTGGGCCGGATCGGGCCTGCCATCGAATGCTCGGATTCAACGTCGACAGGGAATTCGCGGATTGTGTCGATGCCAGGGTCATGTCCGATCTGTCGCCGACGTCAGCACGTGCGCCCGCACGCTACATGGGCAAGCCCGGGGCCTGTCTGGGTCACCACCTGCAAACCGCCTGTCGACGTACGGGTTGAGTCGCGTGTAACGGCTCGCGTGTACCTGGCGCGGTTCACTGCCCCTATCCATGCCCCGCCGGTTTCTGCACCGCGTGTTGCCTGGCCGCGAGCTGATCGCACCGGCATTGCGGATGTGGTGTTGTCGACATGGCATCTGCGGTTGCGGAAAGCACCGCGATGCGATACGCACCGTCAGGTGTGATAGCGCGCGCTCAGTTCGTGCACGGCACTGACCAGGACGCCGGCGTGTTCCGGATCGACATCCGGGTTGATGCCATGGCCCAGGTTGAACACGTGCCCGGTCCCGCGTCCGAATGCGGCCAGTACCCCGGCGACGCGCTCGCGTATGACATCCGGCGGCGCGTAGAGTACCGCCGGGTCCAGGTTGCCCTGCAGCGCCACACGACCGCCGACGCGCGTACGTGCGTGGGCGAGGTCGGTGGACCAGTCGATACCGAGGGCATCGGCACCGGTGTCGGCCATCAGTTCCAGCCACTGGCAACCGCCCTTGGTGAAGAGGATGACGGGGATTCTGCGACCGTCCGCCTCGCGTGTCAGGCCGTCCACGATCTGCTGCATGTAGTGCAGTGAAAAATCGCGATAGTCGTCCGGCGTCAGTACGCCACCCCAGGTATCGAAGATCATGATTGCCTGCGCCCCGGCGGCAATCTGGGCATTGAGGTAGCCGGTGACGGCGACGGCGACGGTGTTCAGCAAGTCGTGCAGCAGCCGGGGTTCGCCGTAGAGCATGCCCTTGACCTGCGAGTAGGTCCGGGTGGTGCCACCCTCGACCATGTAGGTGGCCAGTGTCCACGGGCTGCCGGAAAAGCCGATAAGAGGCACGCGGCCGTCGAGCGTGCGACGGATCAGGCGCACCGCATTCATGACATAGCCCAGGTCATCCTCCGGGTCGGGCGAGCCGAGTGCCCTGACGTCCGCCGCGCTGCGTACCGGACGGCGAAAGTGCGGGCCCTCGCCCTCCTCGAAGTACAGGCCAAGGCCCATGGCGTCCGGCACGGTAAGGATGTCGGAGAACAGGATGGCGGCATCGAGGGGGAAGCGGTCGATCGGCTGCAGGGTGACCTCGCAGGCCAGCTCCGGGTTGGTGCACAGGTCCATGAAGCTGCCCGCCTGCTTGCGCACCCTGCGGTATTCCGGCAGGTAGCGGCCGGCCTGGCGCATCATCCACACCGGGGTCACGTCGACGGGTTCGCGCAGCAGCGCCTTCAGCAGGCGGTCGTTTTTGAGTGGTTGCATGGCCGGTAGTGTATGTTTGTTTTCCGCTTATGTAATGTTTAAACAGATTTCACCCAGACGGGCGCTCACCGAACTCGCAGGATTTGCTGCACCTCCGGATAGCAAATTCTGCTCGACACGGCGGCTCGCTTACTCCCGACAGGCCTGCGATGCCCGGCTGCGCCTGACGGAGCCCAAAACCAACCGCCTTGACGACGTGCTGGAGTTCAACGAACACACAACCGCGCACCGGCCGGGGAATTGACCGGTGCCACACCGGGTCCCCGTGTTTCGCGCCGCGTACCGTAGTCCCTCCGGAAAGGAGGCGCGCGCCCCGGAGAGGCGGGGAACGGAGGAATCGGCGATAGCCGACGCGGCACCCGGGGTGCCCACCCTTTTCGTCCCTTTTCTTTGGGCGCGCAAAGAAAAGGGACCCGCCGTCAGGCGGAATCCTGGCCAGACTACCGTGGTAAATCCGTACTACCCATCAAATATTCGTCAATCGCCCGCGCGCACTGCCTGCCCTCGCGGATCGCCCACACCACGAGCGACTGGCCGCGGCGCATGTCACCGGCGGTGAACACCTTGTCGATGGAGGTATGGTAGGCGCCTGCACCGTCGGTGCTGCCCTTGACGTTTCCGCGTGGGTCGAGTTCGACACCGAGCTCCGCGAGCATGCCCGCGTGCACGGGATGTACGAAACCCATCGCCAGCAGTACCAGGTCGGCCTTGAGACTGAACTCGGTGCCGGGGATTTCCTGCATCTGCCAGCGTCCCCCGGCGTCCTTCAGCCATTCCAGGCGCATGCAGCTGATCGCGGCGACCCTGCCGTTATCGCCCCCGATGGCGCGGGTAGCCACCGACCATTCGCGCACGGCACCTTCCTTCTGTGAACTGGATGTGCGCAGTTTGTTCGGCCAGTGCGGCCAGGTCAGGCCCTTGTTTTCCTGCTCCGGCGGTTTTGGCATGATCTCCAGTTGGGTCACGGACAGCGCGCCCTGGCGGAACGATGTGCCGATGCAGTCGGATCCGGTATCGCCGCCGCCGATTACGATGACGTGCCTGTCTTTCGCAGTCAGCGCCACGGACGGGTCGATACTGTCGCCGGCATTGCGCCTGTTTTGCTGCGGCAGAAAGTCCATGGCGAAATGCACGCCATCGAGTTCACGTCCGGGGACGTCGAGGTCGCGCGGTTGCTCCGAACCGCCGGTCAGCGCGAGTGCATCGAAGCGTTTGATCAACTCGCTGGCCGGTGTGCCGGCGCCGATATGCGTGTTGGTGTGGAAGGTGACGCCTTCGGCCTCCATTTGTGCCATGCGCCGGTCGATGAGGGACTTTTCCATCTTGAAGTCGGGTATGCCGTAACGCAGCAGGCCGCCGATGCGGTCTTGTTTCTCGAATACCTCGACTTCGTGACCGGCGCGCACCAGCTGCTGGGCGCAGGCCAGGCCGGCGGGGCCGGAGCCGACGACGGCGATACGCTTGCCGGTCCTGTGTGCGGCCGCTTGCGGCTGGATCCACCCTTGCTCCCAGGCCTTGTCGACGATGGCGCATTCGATGGTCTTGATGGTGACCGGGTTGTCGTCGATGTTCAGCGTGCAGGCCTCTTCGCACGGCGCCGGGCAGATGCGGCCGGTGAATTCCGGAAAATTGTTGGTCGAGTGCAGCACGGCGAGCGCCTCATGCCACTGGCCGTGGTAAACCAGGTCGTTCCAGTCCGGGATGATGTTGTTGACCGGGCAGCCTTGGTGACAGAACGGGATGCCGCAGTCCATGCAGCGCGCACCCTGCAGGCTGACCTCCTCGTCGGCCAGCGGAATGACGAACTCGCGGAAATGCTGCAGACGGTCGGCGGCCGGTGCGAAGCTGCGTTCGTGACGGGGGTACTCGAGGAAACCGGTGGGCTTGCCCATGCTAGGCGCCTCCTGCGGCTGTTTCTCTGGTCGTTTGCTGCGAGGCCTGCATCCCCTGCAGCGCGCGCCGGTAATCGACCGGCATGACCTTGATGAATTTCGGCAAGTACGTGTTCCAGTCCATGAGTATCCGCCGGCCGCGCTCGCTGTCCGTGTAGTGCACATGCCGCCTGACAAGATAGTTAAGGCGTAACGCATCATGCCGGGTCATGTCATGGTTGATCTCCACCAGTCCGTGAGTTTCGAGGTCACCGCCCTGGTGGTCGAGCTGTTCCAGTGCCGCGTCTTCCGCCGGGATAGGCTCGAGTTCCACCATGGCGAGATTGCAACGCTGTTCGAAGTCGCCGCGCTCGTCCAGGACATAGGCGATACCGCCGCTCATACCGGCCGCGAAGTTGCGCCCGGTCTCGCCCAGTACCACCACGATACCTCCGGTCATGTATTCACAGCCGTGGTCGCCGACGCCTTCCACGACGGCGGTGGCACCCGAGTTGCGTACGGCGAATCGTTCACCCGCAACGCCGCGGAAATAGCATTCGCCGCTGATCGCACCGTACAGCACCGTATTGCCGACGATGATGTTGTCCTCCGCCACGATCGGCGCTTCCGGCGGCGGGTAGACAACCAGGCGGCCACCGCTGAGTCCCTTGCCAACGTAGTCGTTGCCCTCGCCGATCAGTGTGATGCTCACGCCGTGCGTCAGGAATGCGCCTAAGCTCTGTCCGGCGATACCACGCAGGGTGATGCTGATGGTGTCTTCCGGCAGGCCGGCGTGACCATAGTGTCTCGCCACTTCGCCGGACAGCATGGTACCGACAGTGCGGTTGGTGTTCTTCACCGGTAGTGTGATCTGCACCGGTTGCTTCTGCTCCAGCGCCGGCCCGGCCAGCTCGATGAGCCGGTTATCCAGCGCCTTGTCCAGGCCGTGGTTTTGCGGGTCGCAGTGATAGATGCCCACGCCCGGTGCGGCCACCGGTTTGTGCAGGATGCGCGAGTAATCCAGTCCGTGCGCCTTCCAGTGGTTGATGGCGCGGCGCATGTTGATGTGCTGTGACTGCCCGATCATGTCGTCGAACCGGCGGTAGCCCATTTGCGCCATCAGCTCGCGGATTTCCTCGGCGACGAAGAAGAAATAGTTGACCACGTGTTCCGGCTTGCCGGTGAAGCGGCGGCGCAATTCAGGGTCCTGGGTCGCGACGCCGACCGGGCAGGTGTTGAGATGACATTTGCGCATCATGATGCAGCCCTCGACGATGAGCGGCGCGGTGGCAAAGCCGAATTCATCGGCGCCCAGCAGTGCACCGATGACCACATCGCGTCCGGTACGCATACCGCCGTCAACCTGCACCGCGATGCGCGAGCGCAGGTTGTTCATGACCAGCGTCTGGTGGGTCTCCGCCAGGCCGATCTCCCAGGGCGAGCCGGCATGCTTGATCGAGGTGAGCGGACTGGCACCGGTGCCGCCGTCGAAACCGGCGATCGTGACGTGGTCTGCATGGGCCTTGGATACGCCGGCCGCGACCGTACCGACGCCGACCTCGGCCACCAGCTTAACGCTGATATCCGCCCGCGGGTTGGCGTTCTTCAGGTCGTGGATCAGCTGCGCCAGGTCCTCGATCGAATAGATGTCATGGTGCGGTGGCGGCGAGATCAGGCCGACACCCGGGGTCGAATGCCGCACCTTCGCGATCGTGGCGTCCACCTTGTGCCCCGGCAACTGGCCGCCCTCGCCGGGCTTGGCGCCCTGTGCCATCTTGATCTGGATGACGTCGGCATTCACCAGGTACTCGGTGGTCACGCCGAACCGGCCGGAGGCCACCTGCTTGATGGCGGAGCGCGCGGAGTCGCCGTTGGGCAGTGGCTTGAAGCGTTCGGGAAGCTCGCCGCCCTCGCCGGTATTGGACTTGCCGCCGATGCGGTTCATGGCGATGGCCAGTGTCGAGTGCGCCTCGTAGGAAATCGAGCCGAACGACATGGCGCCGGTCGAGAAGCGCTTTACGATCTCTTTCGCCGGTTCCACTTCCTCCAGCGGCACGGGGTTGTCGGAGAACTTCAGCTCGAACAGCCCGCGCAGATTCATCAGGTGTTCATTCTGCTCGTTGACCAGCTGCGCGAATTCCCGATAGGTCCTGGCGTCGTTGGCGCGTGTGGAATGCTGCAGCCTGGCGATCGTGTCCGACGTCCACATGTGGTCTTCACCACGTACGCGAAAGGCGTAGTCGCCACCGACATCGAGACTGTTGCGATAGATCGGGTTGTCGCTGTAGGCGTCGCGGTGCCAGCGCACGGCTTCCTCGGCGACCTCGTCCAGACCGATACCCTCGATGGTGGTCGCGGTGCCGGTGAAGTAGGTATCGACAAACCGGTTGTTCAGGCCGACCGCGTCAAAGATCTGTGCGCCGCAATAGGACTGGTAGGTGGAGATACCCATCTTGGACATGACCTTGAGCAGGCCCTTGCCGATCGCCTTGATATAGCGCTTCTTGACCACCTCGGGTTCGAGATCGCCGGGCAGTTGCGCGGAAATGGCCTCGAGTGTCTCGAAGGCCAGGTAGGGATTTACTGCCTCTGCGCCGTAGCCGGCCAGGGTGGCGAACTGGTGCACCTCGCGTGCGGCACCGGTCTCGATCACCAGTCCGGCCGCGGTGCGCAGACCCGCGCGCACCAGGTGGTGGTGCACGCTGGCCGTCGCCAGCAGGGCCGGTATGGCTATGCGATCGGCGTCTACCTGCCGGTCGGACAGGATCAGGATGTTATAACCGTCGTTGACCGCCAGCTCGGCCTGACGGCAAACGGCCGCCAGCGCGCCTTCCATGCCGCCTGCGCCGGCACTGGCCGGGTAGCAGATATCGATGGTCCGGGTGCGGAACGCCCCATCGGTGTGGACCTCGATGTGGCGGATACGCTCGATATCGGTATTGGTCAGGATCGGCTGGCTGACCTCCAGGCGCATGTGTTCGCTGGCGGATTCATGGTCGAGCAGGTTCGGGCGCGGACCGATCAGGGACACCAGCGACATCACCAGCTCCTCGCGGATGGGGTCGATCGGCGGATTGGTGACCTGGGCGAAGTTCTGCTTGAAGTAGTTCGACAGCGGTTTGGGCCTGTTCGAGAGCACGGCGACCGGGTTGTCGGCGCCCATGGAACCTACTGCCTCCTGGCCGGTGACGGCCATCGGTATCATCAGGAACTTGACATCTTCCTGGGTGTAGCCGAAGGCCTGCTGGCGGTCGAGCAGGGTGGTGTGGTCCGGGGCCATCGGGCCGACCTCGCCCGGCAGTTTGCTGAGGCGTATCTGCGACTTGTCCAGCCAGTCCTGGTAGGGGTGGCTGTCAGCCAGTGTTGCCTTGAGTTCCGCATCGTCGATAATGCGGCCCTGCTCAAGGTCGATAAGCAACATCTTGCCCGGCTGCAGCCGCCATTTCTTGACGATGCGTTCCTGCGGTATGTCCAGCACGCCCATCTCGGAGGCCATCACCACCAGGTCGTCGTCGGTGATCAGGTAGCGTGCAGGGCGGAGCCCGTTGCGGTCCAGCGTGGCACCGATCTGGCGGCCGTCGGTAAAGGCCACGGCGGCCGGACCGTCCCATGGTTCCATCACCGCGGCGTAGTATTCGTAGAAGGCGCGGCGCTTTTCATCCATCAACGGGTTGCCGGCCCAGGCCTCGGGGATCAACAACATCATGGCATGTGCCATGGTGTAGCCACCGTTGACCAGGAGTTCCAGCGCGTTGTCGAAACAGGCCGAGTCGGACTGGCCCTCGGCGATCAGCGGCCACAGTTTTTCCAGGTCGTCACCGAACAGGCGGGAGGACATGGTGTGGCGTCGCGCGTTCATCCAGTTAATGTTGCCGCGCAGTGTGTTGATTTCGCCGTTGTGGGCGATCATGCGGAACGGGTGGGCCAGGTCCCATGACGGGAAGGTATTGGTGGAAAAGCGCTGGTGTACCAGCGCCAGTGCCGATTTCATGCGCGTATCATTGAGATCGGCATAGTAGGTGCCGACCTGGTTGGCGAGCAGCATGCCCTTGTAGCAGAGGGTCTGCGCGGACAGGGACGGCACGTAAAAGCATTCGCTGCCGTTCATGCCGGAATCGCGCACGGTGTGTTCAACGCGTTTGCGGATGATAAACAGCCTGCGCTCGAAGTCATCGCCGGTACCGGGGCCCTTGGCGATAAACACCTGTCGCATGACCGGCTCGACGCGCCGGACGCTTGCGCCGAGGCCGTCGCTGTCCACGGGTACGTCGCGCCAACCCAGCAGGGTCTGCCCTTCCTCGGCAATCGTCTGTTCGAGCAGGGAAGTGCAGAAACGGCGGGTGTCGTCCTGCTGCGGCAGGAACAGCATGCCGACGCCGTAATCGCCGGAGGCCGGAAGCCGGAAGCCCAGCGTGGCGCATTCCGCACGCAGGAATTCATCCGGTACCTGCATGAGGATACCGGCACCGTCGCCGGCCAGCGGGTCGGCGCCCACGGCACCGCGATGGGTCAGGTTTTCCAGGATACGCAGGCCCTGCCGGATGATCTCATGGCTTTTTCGGCCCTTGACATTGGCGACGAATCCGACACCACAGGCGTCATGTTCGTTGGACGGGTCGTATAAACCCTGTCGAGGAGGCAGCATACCGTGGGTCATCGGGAATACCTTCTTAACATACTCTGTTTCGTGTTCGGCTCAATGTGGTGACTCGCTGACGCCATGAAACACTATATTATACAATAAGATATATTCTTCCCACCCTTGTGTGACACGGCTTGCGCGGCAGTCGCCGGCACCCGCGCAAAAGGCCGGTCAGTATAGCGCCGCGGGGCCGGGTGTTCAATTTGGGTGGAGGTGTTTTTCCCCTGATTTTTCAGGGATATAAAGACCGGTTGGTCGTGTGCTCTATTCGGGCCGGGTCTGCATGAACACGACGCGGTAACCGCGCTTTAGCTGTTCATCACGCAGCCGGATCAATGCTGCTTCGGCACTGTCGCGGTCGGGAAAATGTTCACGCACGACGCGTCCGCGCGTGCCCTGGTAACCCCATTCCCGGATCAGCGACCAGCCCTCGAGGAGATCCTCCTGCAGGTGCAGGTGATAGAAGCGCGGGGCCTTGTCGTCCTGCGGCGGGATTTGCATGTAGATACGCATGTACGGGTCAAGCGTGATACGTGATACGTGCCGTCATTCGCTGACTGGCTGATCCCGACCCGGGTCTCATGGTGTATTTCGTCGACCCGCCCGCCGTACTGTGATTCGGTATTTTCATTCTAGGGCCTGTTCACACCACGCAAATCCTCGCGACGGAGGTCCATTTCGCACCTGACAAGGCGGTGCGAGCGACGTGCACTCGACGTACACCAGCGCGCCCCAACGCCGGCCGCTGCGATAGGGGCCCCGTCCCTTCGGGTTGCGCCCCGAAACGGGGCAGTCTGCGTTGCTCGTCGTTCATTCAGCACGACTACACTTCACTCCTCGCGCCTTATCTGGCCCGTTTTGGCTGCAGCAACGCGGCGGTCTGTGTGGTGTGAACAGGCCCAAGTCTTACGTTTCATCGTCAGATCGCAGGATTGAAAACACGGTCGTACTCGGCGATGGCAAAGCGGTCGGTCATGCCGGCTATGTAGTCGGCCACGGCACGGGCACGACCACTGTCCCCGCCGGCGGCCTCCTGTTGCAGGGCGTGTCGAAGGGCATCGTCGGGCAGCAGGCGCGGATCCTCGTAGAAGGCGGTGAACAACGCTGTGATGGTGCGCGCGGCCTTGGACGTCATGCGATGCACACGATAGTGCCGGTAGAGACGGGTACGCAGAAAGCGTTTCAGTTCCAGGTTCTTCTCGCGCATAGCTTCGCTGAAGCGGATCAGTGGCTCACCCGCTGTGCGTACGGCCTCGATATCGGCCGGGGCGGCATCGGCCAGCCGGTTGGCACTGGTTTCCACCAGGTCGATCACCTGGCAGCCGATCAGACGCCGCACCACTTCGTGAATTGTGCGGCGCGGGGCCAGCTGCGGATAGCGTGTACGCACGATATCGTACTGTTCGCGAAACAGGGCGACCTCGGTGAGCGCATCGACATCGATAAGGCCGGAGCGCAGGCCGTCGTCTACATCGTGGCTGTTGTAGGCGATTTCATCGGCGAGGTTGGTCAGCTGGGCTTCGAGTGAAGGCTGCAGCTGCTTCAGAAAGCGTTCGCCCAGCTCACCCAGGTGCTCCGCGTTTTTACGCGAGCAGTGTTTGAGTATGCCCTCACGGGTTTCGAATGTCAGGTTGAGTCCGGGGAATTCCGCGTAGCGTTCCTCCAGTTCGTCGACCACGCGCAGCGATTGCAGGTTGTGCTCGAATCCGCCATGTGCCTGCATGCAGGTGTTCAGCGCATCCTGGCCGGCATGTCCGAACGGGGTGTGGCCGAGATCATGTGCCAGCGCGATGCCCTCGGTCAAATCCTCGTTCAGCTGCAGGGCGCGGGCGATGGAGCGGGCGACTTGTGCGACCTCGATCGAGTGTGTCAGGCGGGTGCGGAACAGGTCACCCTCGTGGTTTACGAACACCTGGGTCTTGTACTCGAGACGCCGGAAGGCGGCGGAGTGGATGATGCGGTCCCGGTCGCGCTGGAATTCGCTGCGATAGGCCGGTGCGGGTTCCGGGTGCCGGCGTCCCCGGGTACAGGCAGCGGTGGCCGCATAGCGTGCCAGCTGCGGGTGCCTGTCACATTCCGCGCTCATGATTCAGGACGCGGCGTTGAGTGTTGCCCTCAGCAACTCGGGCCGGAAGTCTGCGGTGACCTCCGCCGTGCCGATGGCCCTGAGCAGTATCAGGCGCAGGCCGCTGTCGAGGCTCTTCTTGTCCACGGCCATCAGGTCAAGGAATCGCCGTTCACTCATCTCAGCCGGCGGTGTGACCGGTAGACCGGCCAGACGCAGCAGGGCAGCGGTACGTTCGACATCCTGCCGCGACAGCCAGCCATGTCGCGCGGACAGGTCTGCCGCCATGACCATGCCGGCGGAGACTGCTTCCCCGTGCAGCCAGTTGCCGTATCCCGTGCCGGTCTCGATGGCGTGGCCGAAGGTATGACCCAGGTTCAGCAGTGCGCGGGCGCCGCTTTCACGCTCATCCCCGGCTACGACCTCCGCCTTGATGGCGCAGGAGCGCGCGATGGCATGAGACAGGGCCTGCTTGTCACGTGCCTTCAGAGCCTCGATATTCTGTTCCAGCCAGACGAAGAAATCCGCGTCGTGTATGAGTCCGTACTTGACGACTTCCGCAAGCCCTGCGGACAGCTGGCGATCGTCCAGCGTATCCAGGGTATCGGTGTCGATAAGCACGCAGCCCGGCTGGTGAAAGGCGCCGATCATATTCTTGCCCAGCGGATGGTTGACGCCGGTCTTGCCGCCGACCGACGAATCCACCTGTGCCAGCAGGGTGGTGGGTATCTGCAGGAAGGCGACGCCACGCTGATAGCTGGCGGCGGCGAAACCGGTGATATCACCGACCACGCCACCGCCGACGGCGGCCAGTGTGCAGCCGCGATTGAAGCGGTGCTCGAGCAGCGCGGTGTAGATGGTATTAAGCGTCTCAAGGTTCTTGTACTGCTCGCCGTCCGGCAGGATGACTGTGTCGACATCATAATCCGCGAGTAGTGCGATCACATGCTCGAGGTACAGCGGCGCGACGGTCTCGTTGCTCACCACCAGTACCTGCCGGCCGTGGATGTGCGGCGCCAGCAATGACGGGCTGGCTAGCAGTCCCTGTCCGATATGGATGGGGTAGCTGCGGTCGCCGAGGTTGACGGTGAGTGTATGCATGTCCTTGTATATATCAGGAAAACATGTCCAGCATAGCGAATATGACGGGTCCTGCGCAAAAGGTCCGTTCAGTTCAGTTGCCTGATGATCTGTCTGACCACGTCTGTGACGCGCATGCCATCGGTATTGATGATGATATCGGCGGTTGTGCGATACAGGGGGTCGCGTGTCGCCATCAGTTCCTCGAGTTTGCCGCGTGGATCGGCGGTCTGCAGCAGCGGACGGTTGCGATCACGGCTGGTGCGCGTGAGCTGCTGGCTGACCGAGGCATGCAGATAGATCACCGTGCCGCGGCTGGAGAAATGCTCCCGGTTCTGCGGGTCCAGAATCGCACCGCCACCGGTCGCGAGTATGATCCCGTGCAGCCGGGTGAGTTCGTCGATAACGGCGCTCTCACGCTTGCGGAAGCCCGCCTCTCCCTCGATTTCGAAGATCAGGGGGATATCGACGCCGGTACGCTGCTCGATGACCTGGTCACTGTCGTGAAAGGGCATCTTGAGTTGCCTGGACAGCTGGCGCCCGATGGTGGACTTGCCGGCCCCCATGGGGCCCGTCAGAAACAGATTGCCCGGCACTTTCATGCCGGGCAGGTATGCCAGAATTATGGCTGGCTGGCAAGCGCTGCCAGCCGGTCAGGTCAGAGTCGGAAATCTTCCTTGACGATCTTGGGCGTCACGAAGATCAGCAGTTCCTGTTTGTCGTGTTGCTTGACCGTGCGCTTGAACAGCCAGTCGATTACGGGCAGATCGCCGAAAAACGGCGTGCGCGTGATGGTGTGGTTGTTGGTTTCTTCGTAGATACCGCCCAGCACCAGGGTCTCGCCGTTATCGACAAGGATCTGGGTGGAGATCTCATTGGTGTCGATGGTCGGGACATTGTTCACGGTGATCTCACCGACCGCGTCCTTGTTGATGAGCAGGTCCATGATGATACGGTCATCCGGTGTTATCTGGGGGGTGGCTTCGAGGCGCAGCACGGCCTTCTTGAAGGAGGTCGAGGTTGCGCCGCTGGAGGTAGCCTCCTGGTACGGGATTTCGGTACCGGTCTCGATGAAGGCGGCCTTCTGGTTCGAGGTCAGTACCCGCGGGCTGGAGATCACTTCGCCCTTGCCTTCGGACTCGAGTGCGCTCAACTCCAGCTGCAGCAGATGGCTGCCCAGTTTGCCGAACGCCAGTCCGATCGAGCTGCCCGTTGTGGCGGTTGGCAGGTCAACCAGCAGACCCTCGGTCCCGTCACCCGGATCGAAGCCGGTTTGCGGGCCGGTCACTTCGAAGCCGTTTTCCTGTGTACCGCCGATGGTCAGCGTGTGTCCGTTGCTGAAGTTGGTCCGCTTGGCGAGGCCGAACTGCACGCCAAGTTCGCGCGCGAAATCGTTGTTCGCGAGCACGATACGTGACTCGATCAGTACCTGGCGGACCGGGATGTCCAGCTGCGCGATCAGCTTGCGGATCTCGGCCAGTTTCGCGGCCGTATCCTGAACCAGCAGGGTGTTGGTGCGATCATCCACCGTGGCCATGCCACGGTCTGACATGAGGGTGGTGTCGCCGCTCTTCAGCAGGGCGGTGATATCAGACGCCTTGGCGTAGTTGATCTGGATGTATTCAGAGTAGAGCGGCTCCAGTTCCTGAATCTGCTTCTTTGATTCGAGCTCCAGTTTTTCGCGTGCGGCGATTTCCTCGCTCGGCGCGACCAGCATGACGTTGCCGGTCTGGCGCATGGCCAGCCCCTTGGTCTTGAGTATGATGTCCAGCGCCTGGTCCCACGGTACGTTCTTGAGGCGCAGGGTAAGGCTGCCATTTACGGTATCACTCACCACCACGTTGATGCCGGTGAAATCAGCGATCAGCTGCAGTACCGAGCGGACCTCGATGTCCTGGAAGTTGAGCGAGAGGCGCTCGCCGGAGTAGCCGAATTCGTCTTTCTTCTTTTCCTCGACTTCCTGCTTGGTGAGCTTGCGCACCTCGATGGTGAACTGATCGTCGGCCTGGTAGGCGATATAGTCGTAGTTGCCCATCGGGGTGATGACCATGTGCACGTTATCGCCCTTGGTGTAGGTGTCGATGGTCTTTACCGGTGTAGCGAAATCGATAACATCCAGGCGGCGTTCCAGTTCACGCGGCAATTGTGCGCGGTAGAAGTCCACCACGACCAGCCCGCTTTCCTGGCGCATGTCGACCGGGATGGAAGGATCCGAAAGCGTCACGATCACGCGGCCCTCTCCACCGGTGCCCCGGCGGAAATCGATATTATTGATCGTGTTGCCGGCGCCGCCGGCTGCCTTCGCCGAAACAGCCTCGGCCTCGGAGAGTTCGCGACCCGCGTTCTGGACGGTCAGAACAACCTTGTTGCCGTCCGCGTGAGCCTCGTAGGGAACCATCTCAACCAGATTGACGACGACGCGTGTGCGCCCCTTGGCCTCTACAACGGTCATGCTGTCCGCCATGCCGATACCGATATTCTGGGTGCGGCTGGCGAGGTCATTGGTCGTGTCAGGGAAATCCAGTGCGATACGGGCCGGGTTGTCGATGGTGAAACTGAGCGGGGCCGCTGCCGGCTGGCTCATGGTCAGGATGATCTGGGCCTTGTTGCCGGGCAGGCTGGTGAAGTCGACGGCCTGCAGTGTATTGCCGGCGGCATGAGCGACCGCCATACCGCCGATAATCAGGATGGTGGCGGTCAACAGCCTACGCCACAGCGTCCAGCCCCGGCGTGAACCGATCTGCACCAGTGTATTTTCGCTTGCTGGCAAACGGCGAGAAATATTTCCGATCATTGCTGTCACCCTGTGGGATTATTCACTTATCGCAATCGTGGCCTGGCGTTCCATCCAGCCCCCGATACCGTCAGGAACAATTTCAGTAAGTTCGACTTCGTATTCTGTTACGCGCGTGATTTTTCCAAAATTCTGCCCGGCGTAATTGCCCGCCTGAACACGATGGATGGTGCCGTCCGTGTCATTGATCAGCGCCCAGTTGGCGTCATTCTGCTCCAGCGTCCCCACCATGCGCAGGCTGTCGAGCGGAAACTCCTCGAGCGGTTCACGCGGACGGTCAAAGTCCGGCGCGATGCCGTTGCTGGAGGTCGGCAGCGCCAGCGCCTGCTGGTTCGTGAATGTCGGAACGGTAAACGGATCGCGCAGATCGGTAGCCGCGTATGCGAATGATTCATATGGCCTGAATTCCGGCAGCGGCTCGATGCGGGATACCTGCTGGTTCTTCACCTTATTCGCATATTCGATGAGATCCGAATTCGGATCGGACGAGCAGGCAACGATACCGGATGCTGCAAGCGTCAGTGCGAGGATGCGGCATATCCTGGTGTTGACAGCGGCCATCATTTTGCAGTCTCCCCGCTTCTCTCGTTATCTTCCAGATAACGATAGGTCTTGGCAGTCAGATTCATCGCAAGCTTGTCTTCGCCGCCCTTGCCAACCCGATTGATACTGATGTTGTGGAGGGTCACGATGCGGGGCAGGGCGGCAACGCCGCTGACAAACTCGCCAAACTCGTGGTAGGTGCCGACGACGCGGATATTGATCGGTAATTCTGCATAGAATTCACGCGGCGTTTCTGCCTGTGGCTGAAACAGCTCGAATTCAAGACCACTGGCCAGGCCGGTCTGGGAAACATCGACCAGCAGGTCGGCAACCTCGGTCTCGTTCGGCAGCTGGCGCAACATGGCCCCGAAGGATTCGCGCATTTCCTCCAGTTGTTTCTCATAGGCTTCCAGGTTGACCGCCTGCTTGGCCTTTTTCTCGAAGATCTGCTTGAGGTCCTGTTCCTGCTTTTCAGCCTCGGCCAGGACGACCAGCTGGTCCTTGGTATGGAACCAGTAACCCAGGAAGATGACGCAGGCCATCAGCAGCAGGATAATTACGGCCTGCGCGCTGGCCGGCCAGCGCGCGACATTCGTCAGATCAAGTTCATTGAGATCCATGATGATTACCCCGCCTCGCCATCGCCACTGTCGTGTTCAGAGTTGTTGCGGTCTTTCTGGCTGCCTTGCAGGGTGAAATTCGCAACGCGGCGGCGTTTCGATTCCGTGGTCTTTATCAGGCCGAGGCGGGGATCGGAGAGCCACTGGGATGAGTCGATGTTGCGCATGTAGTCTGATACACGGGCGTTCGACTGCGCCACTCCATCCATCACGATATTGCGTCCCTTCTGCTTGAACTTGTTCAGGTAAACCCCTTCAGGTATGGTCCTGACCAGCTCATCCATCAGGTGCACACTTTCCGGGCGGCTGCTCTGCAGCTCCTGGATGACATTCATACGGGCCAGCAGGTCTTCCTTAAGGGATTCGAGTTCCTTGATCCGGCCGATCCGCTTGTCCAGTACGCTGATTTCGTTTTTAAGAAAGGTATTGCGCTGGTTCTGGGTCGAGATTCTGCCATCGAAGTGAATGTGCGAAAGCAGCACGATCAGGCCCGCGAGAACGACGCTGCCGCCTGCAATGATGACGAACTCACGCTGTTTCTGCTTGTTGCGTTCTTCGCGCCAGGGTAACAGGTTGATATGGGCCATGTCAGTCGAAGCTCCTGAGTGCCAGACCGCAGGCGATCAGCAGTGCCGGGGCGTCATTACTCAGTGTCTGTGGCTTGACACGTGCCGACAGGGACATCGATGCAAACGGGTTGGCAATGGTTGTCTCGACGCCCAGCTTATCCTGGATCATCTCGTCCATACCGGGTATGGAGGCGCTGCCGCCAGCCAGGACGATATGGTCGACCTTGCTGTGCGGGCTGGATGAATAGAAGAACTGTAATGACCGGCTGGCCTGTTGCGTCATGGCCTGCTTGAATGGCTCAAGCACGTCGGTCATGTAGCTTTCGGGCAGACCACCCTGACGCTTGGCCATGCCGGCCTCTTCATACGAGAGGCCGTAACGGCGCATGATTTCCTCGGTGAGCTGCTTACCGCCGAATACCGTATCGCGGGTATAGACACTTTTCAGATTATGCATGACATTGAGCGTCGTCATGGTGGCACCGACGTCTATCACCGCAACCGTCTTACCCACGCCCTGGTCGGGCAGCTGGTCTGCAAGCAGCGCGAAAGCGTTTTCACTGGCGAATGATTCGACATCCATGATCTGCGTGGACAGGCCGCCGGTTTCCACCGCCGCGTTGCGCAGGTCAACATTCTCGCTACGGCAGGCGGCAAGCAGGACGTCTACCGTATCCGGATTCTTTTCCGACGGGCCCAGCACCTCGAAGTCGAGATTGACCTCTTCCAGCGGATAGGGAACATACTGGTCCGCCTCGATGTTGATCTGGCTCTCCAGGTCGTCTTCGCTGATGCCAGCAGGCATGGGTATGACCTTGGTGATCGTCGAGGACCCGGCGATGGCAACGGCCGCGTGCGTGGTGCGGGTGCCGGAGCGCTTGACCGCCCGGCGTACTGCTTCACCAACGGCATCAACGTCGGTAATATTCTTCTCGACGACGGAATTCGGTGGCAGGGGCTCAACGGCGTAGCTTTCGACACGGTAACGTGTCCCGCTGCGGCTCAACTCCAGCAGCTTTACGGCTGTGGAACTGATGTCCAGTCCGATGAGTGGTGGTTTGGTCCTTTTAAATAGTTGCGCGAATGGCACAATATTTCCCTTTAGTTACCCGTTGTTGTAATGCACAGGTAGTTCGCCGCATTAGAGGACATTGCCAACTGATTGTCAACTAATGTGTAATTTAACAAATTACCCAGACAGAGCCGTGTCGCCAGACTGCATATCGGACGCTCTTCATTTTTGTTTAGGAAATTTACCCTGAGCACCTGATAAATTGTAATCTATGATTCGATTCCGTTGCGTTCTTTGAACCCGATCACAGGTTTCCGCCACTCACTATGTACTTGAGACGTGCAGGTCTGTACCTGCTATCACTCCTGCTGACAGGCATTTTTTTGACGGCCATTGTCGCTGCGGTGATCTACATCCGGATTGAGCCACAGCTGCCGTCCATCACGGCGCTGAAAGACGTGCGGCTGCAGGAGCCCTTGCGAGTCTACACCCACGACCATCGACTGTTGGCAGAATTTGGTGAAAAGCGACGCACGCCGGTCAGGATCGGCGACGTGCCACCGCTCATGGTAAAGGCCTTCCTCGCTGCCGAGGACGACCACTTTTTCGAACATGGCGGCGTGGACCTGCCCGGGCTCGTGCGTGCCGCCGTGGAACTGGCCCGCACCGGCAAGAAACGCCAGGGCGGCAGCACCATCACCATGCAGGTCGCGCGTAATTTTTTCCTTTCCAGTGAAAAGACCTACTTGCGCAAGCTGACCGAGATCCTGCTGGCGTTCCGCATAGAGGGTTCACTGAGCAAGGCAGAGATTCTCGAGCTGTATTTCAACAAGATCTACCTGGGGCACCGTGCCTACGGCGTGGAGGCAGCTGCACGTGTCTACTACGGTCTGGGTATCAACGAGCTCAGCCTGGCAAAAATGGCCATGATCGCCGCGCTGCCCAAGGCGCCTTCGCGCGTCAACCCGGTCAATGACCCACAGGCGGCGCTCGACCGGCGCAATTATATCCTGGATCGCATGCAGCAGCTTGGCTATATCGATGCGGCCACCCATGATGCCGCCGTGTCCGAAGTGGATGATGCCTCCCTGCACACGGTCAATGTCGAGGCCCGGGCTCCCTATGTTTCCGAAATGGTCCGCGGCGAGATGGTCAAACGGTTCGACGCGGCCGCCTATACCTCCGGTTTCGAAGTGATCACGACCATCGATGCCGGACATCAGGAAGCGGCCAACCGGGCGCTGCACAACGCGTTGCTTGATTACAGCAAGCGCCACGGCTACCGGGGACCCGAGGCGCACGTCGAGTTGCAGGACACGGCGGTGGAGGACTGGGCAGGGCTGCTGGCGGATTATCCGGCGCTGGGCGGACTGCGGGCGGCGCTGGTCACGGAGGTCGGCGAACAGTCCGCGACACTGTTGCTGGCAAGCGGGGAGACAGTGCAACTCGACTGGGAGGCACTGTCATGGGCACGGCCGTACCGCAGCGCCAACAGCATGGGCCCTGCACCCAAGCAGGCCGGCGAAATCCTGACAGCCGGAGACATCGTGCGGCTACGGGAACGGGAAGCGGGACACCTGGAGCTTGCCCAGTTACCGGTGGTTGAGGGTGCCCTGGTTTCCCTGCGTCCCGGGGACGGCGCGATCCTGTCGCTGGTCGGCGGCTTCGACTTCAACAACAGCAAGTTCAATCGCGTTATCCAGGCGATGCGTCAGCCTGGTTCCAGTTTCAAGCCGATCATCTATTCGGCGGCGCTGGAGAAGGGTTTCACACCCGCCAGCATCATCAATGACGCCCCCGTGGTTTTCGATGACCCTGGACTGGAGTCCACGTGGCGTCCGGAAAACTACAGCGGCCAGTTCTACGGTCCAACGCGCCTGCGCGAGGCCCTTTACCGCTCCCGGAACCTGGTCTCGATCCGCATCCTGCGCTCGATTGGCCCATTCTATGCGGCGGAATATGCCGAGCGTTTCGGCTTCTCCGCTGACCAGCTACCCAAGGACCTGACGCTGGCGCTCGGCAGTGCCTCGGTTACCCCGCTGCAGATGGCGCGCGCCTACGCGGTACTGGCCAATGGCGGCTACCTGATTGCGCCATACCTTATCAGGGAGATCCATGATGCCAACGGTACGGTGATATTCCAGGCCAGACCGGAGGTGGCATGCCCGCAATGCGCAAGCGAAGGACAGCCACTGCCGGCGGACGGACAGGAAGCGGCGGCGGACGCCGCCGCTGATGAGGCCGGAGAAGCCCCGGCCACCGAGGAGAACCCGATCGTGCCGGCGAAACAGGTGCTTTCACCACGCAATGTCTGGCTGATGACCTCGATGATGCGCGACGTCATCCAGCGAGGTACCGGCGTTCGTGCCCGCTCGCTCGGGCGCACTGACCTGGCCGGCAAGACCGGCACCACCAATGACCAGATGGATGGCTGGTTTTCGGGCTTCAATCATGCCCTGGTCGCCACGGCCTGGGTTGGTTTCGATAAACTCGAAACGCTTGGTCGCGGCGAGACCGGTGGACGCTCGGCGTTGCCGATGTGGATCGATTACATGGCCTATGCATTGAAGGGCGTAGCGGAGCGCAGGGAGGAACCGCCGGACGGTCTGGTGACGGTACGTATCGATCCGGCCACCGGACTGCTGGCCACCAGCGGCCAGCGTGATGCCATCTTCGAGACATTCATGGTGGAGAACGTACCCAGCAAGACCAGCGCCTCGATAGCGGCGGGCTCGAGCGGCGCCGGCGAAAGCATCACCGACCAGTTGTTCTAGGGCCTGTTCACACTACACAGATCGCCGCGTTGCTGCCGCCAAAACGGGCCAGACAAGGCGCGAGGAGTGAGGTTTAGTTGTGCTAAATGAACGACGAGCAACGCAGACTGACCCGTTTTGGGGCGCAACCCGAAGGGACGGGGCCCCTATCGCACCTGCCGGCGTTGGTGCGCGCTGGTGTACGTCGAGTACACGTCGCTCGCACCGCCTTGTCAGGTGCGAAATGGACCTCCGTCGCGACGATTTGCGTAGTGTGAACAGGCCCTAGTATCTATCTCATAATCCTGCGCGGCCGCGACCGTGGCGACGGGTAGCTATAATCGTGGGCGGAGGGTCGGCGGCCGGCGGACTACATCACAACAGCTTGATATCCTGCAGGATGCCGTTAACCGAGGTGTCAAATCCACTCCGCTCCACCGCGTCGAGCGGCAATTCGACGACCTTAATGACGCCGTCACGTCCCAGGATGGCCGGCACACCGGCCGTCACGTCGTGTTTGCCATACTCGCCATCCAGCACGCAGACACAGGGCAGCAAGTGGTTGCGATTGCTGCTGACGGCATCCACCATCGTGGCGATCGATGCAGCCGGCGCATTGTAGGCACTGCTGTGACGGCGCATTTCCAGTACTTCGGCACCGCCATGCTGGGTCTTCTCGATGATGAGCTGAACGGTTTCCTGGTCGACAAAGGCGCTGACCGGCAGGCCGTTGATTGTGCTGAAGCGGGTCAGGGGAACCATGGTATCACCGTGCCCGCCAATCACCATGGTGTGGATATCCCGTACCGAGATGCCGGTTAGCTCGGCCATGAAGCTGGCCATGCGCGCGGCATCCAGCACGCCGGCCTGACCGAATACGCGCCGCCTGTCCCAGCCAGTGCGCTTCCAGGCATACCAGGTCAGTACGTCAACCGGGTTGGTGACCAGCATCAGCAGGCAGTTCGGCGCATGTTCGAGCACCTGGTCTACGACGGTATCGATGACCGTGCGGTTCACCTCCAGCACATCACTGCGCGACATGCCCGGTTTGCGTGGGGAGCCGGCTGTGACAATCACCAGTTCCGAATCGGTCAGCAGGGCGGGATCGGATCCGCCCGTTACCATGCAATCAAAGCGGTGCAATGCGGCTGACTGGCGTATGTCCAGCGCCGCGCCGGCAGCGGCGCCGGCGAGCACATCGAGCAACACCACTTCATTGCACATTTTCCGTTGTGCAAGAATCTGTGCGGTCGTCTCTCCCACGCGGCCGGCGCCGATGATGCTGATCTTGTTCATTCCGTGTCCTTGTTTGTGGCGTTCACGCCTTTACGTCGGCAGAGTGGAGCAGTGCCTAGAGTATATAGGTCCGTTTGACGGCAAACAATTTTCGGCAGGCTGCCCGTTCCGGGTCCGCCGGTGTGCCCGCCGGTTTCGCGGCACAATCTAGGCTGTACTCATGCCGACCCGTTGCGGCGCGTCGATGTTCCATGCCTTGCGTTGCCGACCTGCCGCGACATGGCCGGCGCCCGAACACCGGGCGCGCTGTACCGCCGTCGATCCTGGCCGGTCGTTCGTGGTGGGCCGTTCGACTACGGATTTATGCGCGAGCGCAAGCGGGCAGCTCGGCTCCGGTTACAGGAAACGCGGCGGGGGTATGCGCTTCCTTCAAGGCTGCGTGCCGGAGGCGTGCCTGGCCAGCGCCGCCGGGTGGCGGATTTTCATCCGCAGGTCGTTGCCGCCGCGCCTGATCCAGCCGCGTGCCTCGACGTCGTGGCCGGCCAGCTGTTTCAGGTAGCGGGGTGGGAAATTGTCCAGGTCAGAGTGACAGACCTGCAGGGCCAGGTCTCCCTGCAGGTCGAGCCAGGTGCTGCGAGCGGATTCGCGTACTGCCGTCACACGACCGCGTACGATGTGAAAGCCCGACGTGTCGGCTGGCAGTGCGCCTACGTCCACCGTCTGATATCGCTTCAGCGCCCACAGCCCGAGCCGTCCGGCGCGCGCAATATTTTCGAGCCGCCGGTAACACGCCATCGCCCGGGTGTTCGGCGGGACAACGAGCGCCGTGGCCATTCCCTGTTGCAGGAGTCCGGTGGCGACGTTGTCACCGTTCCCGAGGAAGGCATGGGCCAGCAGACGGCCGTAGTGATCATAGTGTTGTACGCCGTACTGGAGGTGCAGCGTGCGGTCACCACGTTCCAGGGTGTTCTGCAGGCTTGACCGGGCCGCCTCGGCGAGTGGTTCATTGGCGCTGCCATCCCGGCCCATCTCCGGCGTGTTGATGCCGATCAGTCGCAGCCGCCGGCCATCGCTGAGTTTGACGGTGTCGCCGTCATAGACATGGACGACCTGGACATGCTCGTCAATACGCGTGGCAGGACATTCGGCGGCAGGGCCGGGCGGGGAGAACGCCCACAGCAGGCAGGCGCACAGGTTTGAAAACAAAAAGGGGGCGGCCGAACCGGACGCCCCCTTGCCGATCAATCCCCGCCGCATGCGCCGTGAATGATCAGTTGTTCCCGTAGCGCTGGCGGAACTTGTCCACGCGTCCCCCGGTGTCGACCATCTTTTGCTTGCCGGTATAGAACGGGTGGCACTTGGAGCAGACTTCGATGTTGAGGTCGCTGCCCGCGGTAGAGCGGGTCGTGAAGGATTCGCCGCAACTGCAGGTCACCTTGACGTCTTCGTAGGCCGGGTGTGTATCAGCTTTCATGACTGCCTCGAACTGTGTGTACGGATGCCGGGGACGCCGTCGCCGGCGTCGTGGCAAGGGCCGGCGATAATACGTCAATCCTCAGGTCGCGACAAGCTGGCCGTAAACGGGATCACCCTGGCCGTGTGCCTTCGATTCCGCGCCTGAGGTGGCTGCTTCAGTCGTTCCAACAGACCGTCGGCGCCGACCAGGCTTTCCCACAGCAGACGATTCATGCGGATACTCGCCGCCAGCGGGGTCGGTGCGACGCGTCGGATCTGGTCCAGCTTCCACTGCAGGCAGCGCAGGCGTTGCTGTTTGTGTGAAGGTGCCTGGCGGATCAGCTGATCGACCGCCTGATTGCGTCGTATTTCAAAGGCTTGTGGATCATCGCTGGCCAGTCTCGCCCAGGCATCGAAATCAAAGGGTGGGTTTGCATACGGTTGCTGCATGGCGGACTCCTCACCTGCCGCGTGCGCGGCTGTTGTTGTTTTATCCGGAGTGGCTCATATGCTAGCACAAAAATCCACAGGCTGTGCCGAAAAAATGACGGAATTTCGGCGCTGGCCGTCTGGATTCAGCAACTTAGCCGATAGCAGCTTGTGGATAAACCGGTGGATAACTACGTTACACGCGGATTGAGATGGGTGGACAGGGGCGCGCTGTTGTTTGACGACAACACGTGCTGGCGATATGTCAGTTGGCCTGAACGGTGCGATCCCGCGCCCAGTGCCGCAGCCGGGCGATTTTTTCCGCCATGACGCGCGACAGGGGGCGCGTCTGTCGGAGCTCGAGACGGATGTGTCCGGTGTCCAGCGGTGCCTGCTGTTCGCGGGCCAGGTAGCTGGCGGCCACGACGGCCTGTTCGATCTCGGCGCCGGAGAAACCATCGCTGAGTCGGGCCAGCTCGGAGAGATCGAAATCCATGGGCCGGTAGTCACGCTTGCGTAGGTGTATGGCGAAGATCTCCGCACGCGTGGCCGCCTCCGGCAAGTCGACGAAAAAGATCTCGTCCAGCCGACCCTTGCGGATCAGCTCCGGCGGCAGCTCGTCGATGACGTTGGCGGTGGCCACGATGAATACCGGTTCCCTGCGTTCCGCCATCCAGGTCAGCAGGTTGCCCAGGACGCGGCGTGAGGTGCCGCCGTCGGTGGTGCCAGCGGCGATGGCCTTCTCGATCTCGTCGATCCACAGCACGCACGGTGCCATGGCCGCGGCCGAACGGAGTGCTTCGCGCAGGTTGCGCTCGGTTTCCCCGAAGTATTTGTTAAAGAGGGTTCCGAAGTCCAGGCGCAGCAGCGGCAGGGACCACAGGCCGGCCACGGCCTTGGCTGCGAGGCTCTTGCCGCCGCCCTGTACGCCGACGAGCAGGATGCCCCTGGGCTGGTCCGGACCGGCTGCCCCGTCCACGAAGGCGTTGCGCCGGCGCTCGACCCAGCGCCGCAGGTTTCCCAGGCCGCCGACGGCGGCGAAATCGGTGGTGTCGAATTCACAGGATATCGCCCCGTTGGCCTCGATCAGCCGGTAGCGGGCACGTGTCACGCGTTCCAGGTCGTCCGCGCGGATGGCGCCATCATCGAAGATGATGCTGCGAATGATACGCCGGGCGTCACTGGCGGTCAGGCCGCGCAGCTGGCCGGTGACGTGATCCAGCGTCCGGCGGTCGGTCCTGACCTGCTTGCCCGGGTTGAGACGGGTCCAGTGCGCGGCTTCCTCGTGGATCATCGCCTCGAGCCGTTCGCGGTCCGGCAGCGACAGGGAAAATTGCGCGGCCATCCCGTCGAGTTCCGCCGGCAGTCTGATTTCGTGACTGATGAATACCAGGGTATGCCCCAGGTTGTGATAACCGAGGGCGATCTCCTTCACCAGGCGGATGTTGTAGGCGTCACCGAGATAGGGATGAAAATCGAGCAACAGGTAGATGGTCGGAGAGCCGGTTGCCCTGATCTGTCCGAGTGCCTGCTGCGGGTCGCTGGCATGACGCTGCGGTGCAAGCGCCAGATCGATGCGTTGCAGGCCGGTCGTTGCCGACCAGGCCATCACCGGCATGGCCAACCGGACCGCCAGGGTGCCGAACAGCTGCGTGACGCGCTGTTCGTCGCGGGTCTCGATCGTGATCAGCGGAACGCGGGAGCGGAGCAGCAGTTCGAGGTCGTGCAGGTCGTTCATTCAGTTATCCCGGGCTGCCGGACCGTCGGGACAGTTATCGTCCGGTCAGCCGTCAGGTTACAGGATTTCGTGGCTCTGGATGCGGTCGAGTCGGATGCTGTGCAACACGCCCCGAACGTCTGTCACGTCGATGAACTCCTCGTGGTTGCGGGTGTGCAGGTCGGTTGGCGTGACGATCCCGATATGGATGATGCCGTCGTCACCCCGCCAGGTGAGACGCAGTCGACGCCGGCGCATGATCGCGAGTTCGTAGCCGCTGTGTACGGCGCAGTCTATCGGGACATAGTCAGTCATCGTCACGTCGCGTGGTCAGCGTCAGAAGTTCGTTGTCGGCGCCGGTTTCGAGGTGAAACTCGATCGGCCTGCAGCATACCGGACAGTCCTCGATGTAATCCTGACTGCCATCGTACGTTTCGACGACGGTATCAAAGCGCTCACCGCAATACGGGCAGTCAACCAGCACGGGTTCCGATCCCTGACTCCGGCAGCCAGTACTGTAACAGCTCGTTGAGGTGACGATGACCCTTTTCCGATGCATGCCAGCGTTCACCTGCTTGTATCAGCAGTTCCGCGTCCAGCGCCCCGGCGGCGCCCGCCTCCAGCGCGGTAACCGGCAGTCCGGTGACGGCCGTGAATTCCGCTGTGGTGAAGCCGTACTCGAGACGCAGGGCGTTCATCAGGAACTCCACGACGGCATCCGCCGGTGACAGTTCCCGGCGCTGGCTGCAGAAACGGCCCTCCCTGCGAGCGTCCAGGTAGTCCCTGGGATGGCGTATACGGGTGCTGCGCACGATGGTCCGGCGTGCGCTGTCGGTGAGTTTGCCGTGCGCCCCGGCACCGATGCCGAGGTAGTCGCCGAAATGCCAGTAGTTGAGGTTATGCCGGCATTGCCGGCTGTCTCGCGCATAGGCGGAGATTTCATAGCGTCGATATCCGCGTGCTTCAAGCCGCGCGTGTCCCGCGGTCTGTATCGCCCAGAGCAGGTCGTCATCCGGCAGGCGCGGGGGGTGCCGGTAAAACCAGGTATTGGGCTCAATGGTCAGTTCGTACCAGGACAGATGCGCGGGTTCCAGGTCCATCGCGATATCCAGGTCGGCCAGCGCCTGCTGCCATGTCTGTCCCGGCAGGCCGAACATCAGGTCGAAGTTGAAGTTGTCGAAACCGGCCTCATGTGCGGCCTCGGCCGCCCGGATCGCCTCGCGACGGTCGTGGACACGGCCGATCCGTTCCAGCAACTCCGGCTGAAAACTCTGCACCCCGATCGACAGACGATTGACGCCGGCCGCACGAAAGCCCTGGAAGCGTTCGCGGTCGACCGTGCCGGGATTGGCCTCCAGCGTGATTTCCGCACCCGGCTTCAACAGGATTCTGGCGCGCAGTTCACCGAGCAGGTGCTCGATGCCCTCGGGTGAAAACAGGCTGGGTGTGCCGCCGCCGAAGAAGATACTTTCCACCGGCCGTCCCCAGACCGCCGGCAGGTCCAGTTCCATGTCGGCCAGCAATGCGACGATGTAGTCCTTTTCCGGGAGCGTGTCACGGAGCGCGTGTGAATTGAAATCGCAGTAGGGGCACTTGCGCACGCACCACGGGATGTGGACGTAAAGGGTCAGGGGTGGTGTGGTGGTGAAATTGAACACGGGTATGTTTTACCGGCTTGCGTAAATGATAGTCCACTTTCGACCGAGAGGGACAAGGCCGATCGTGTGCCTGATGTGGCGGGGGCAAGCCCGAGGGTATGCGCCGGGGCGTGCCTAACCGTGCGGCTGCAATGTGGCAACCAGCTTCCGCAGTGCCTGCCCCCGGTGACTCAGCGAATTCTTCACCGCCGGCGACAGCTCTGCCGAGGCGCAGTCGTGGGTCGGGACATAGAACACCGGGTCGTAGCCAAAGCCGTTGTCGCCGCGTGGTTCGAACAGGATACGGCCTTCCCAGGTGCCCTGGCAGATCAGCGGGGTCGGGTCGCCGGCATGGCGGAGGTAGACCAGCAGACACTGGAAGCGCGCGATGCGCCGGGCTTCGGGTACGTCTTTCAGGGCCTCGAGCAGTTTCTCCAGGTTGGCCTGATCGCCGGCGCCGGCGCCTGCGTAACGCGCCGAATAGATGCCGGGGGCGCCATTGAGGACATCGACTTCCAGGCCCGAATCGTCGGCGATCGCCGGCAGGCCGGTATGGCTTGAGGCATGGCGTGCCTTGAGGATGGCGTTCTCGACGAACGTCAGGCCGGTCTCCTCGACATCCGACACGCCGAATTCACTCTGCGGGCGCACGTGCAGGGCGAGGCCGGTCAGCAACTGGTTGACCTCGCGCACCTTGCCCGGGTTGCCGCTGGCCAGGACGCATTCCTTCACGGCGTCGGTTTTCCGGTCGGTCGCCGCATACGGGCAGGGATGCGGACTTCAGCGCCCTTCCAGTGCGCCCTGCTGGCTGGCCAGCAGCTCGGTGATGCCTTTCTTCGCCAGGGTCAGCAGGGCGTTGAGCTCGTCCTGGCCGAAGGCGTGTCCTTCCGCGGTGCCCTGGATCTCGATGAATTCGCCGGCATCGTTCATCACCACGTTCATGTCGGTTTCGGCGTTGCAGTCTTCCGGGTAATCCAGATCGAGCACCGGTGTACCCTGGTAGATGCCGACCGATACCGAGGCGACGCGGCCACTGAGCGGGTTGCCCTCAAGCACCCGTCTGTCGAGCAGGGACTGCACCGCGTCGGCCAGCGCGACGTAGCCGCCGGTGATGCTGGCGGTACGGGTACCGCCGTCGGCCTGGATGACGTCGCAGTCGATGGTGATACTGCGTTCACCGAGCGCCTTCATGTCCATCACGGCGCGCAGGGAACGGCCGATCAGGCGCTGGATCTCGAGTGTGCGGCCACCCTGCCGGCCGCGCGCCGCCTCACGACCCATGCGGCTGCTGGTCGAGCGGGGCAGCATGCCGTACTCGGCGGTCACCCAGCCCTCACCCTTGCCGCGCAGAAAACCGGGGATGCGTTCTTCCACGCTGGCATTGCACAGCACGCGGGTGTCGCCGAATTCGACCAGCACGGACCCTTCGGCATGCTTGGTGTAATTGCGGGTGATGCGGACATCCCGCATCTCGTCCGGTGCACGTTTGCTGGGGCGCATATCGTTACCTGTGGATGATTGGCAGGCGCGCAGTATAGCGCGAACTCGCGCAGACCAAGCACATGCCCCGGTTCGCCGTTACGGCCGGCGGTCACCACCGGCCGGGCTTGAGGAAGTTGCCGGCACGGTTTACACAACTAATTGATATATAAATTTTTATAGTCCCCGACAGGGGGTCTGTAAGCCCCCCCGCCTGCAGGCGGGGATCAACCTGCAGGCAAATGCCGTTCAGCAGGACGTGGGCCAGCGACATAAAAAGGGTTCCTTCTCCCGCCGGGAGCAGGTCAGGATGAGGGGATAGATAACCGTGTTTTTCTGTTTGACGCCCCGCTCCCCAACCCTCCCCCTGAGGGGGAGGGGGTCGATCGGCCGGATGGCCGGTCGATCCGGCTTTCAGCCGTAACCCGAAGCCACCGGCTTCAGCCGGTGGCGTATTCGCCTCACCTCACCGAATCCCGTTGCGGACGGTGCGTACCGGAGGGGCGGGCGAGTGGATCGGTCTTGCAGCTTCATGGTGCGAACCGCCTGTACTATAACTATAGATACGGACAGCGGGTGCGGCCGGGGAGCGGACGGCGGCGGAGTCGGCAGATCACTTACCTGGAGTTTCCGGACGATGCAACATTCACAACACAAACTGGTCGGCCCCGTACTTGCGGCCCTGCTGGCAGTCAACCCGTTGGTATTCATCCCCGCAGCTGAGGCGGGCGCGGTCGAGGCTGCTGCCCGGCCGAGCGGCGATGCCATGCTGGCCGATGCGTTCATGATCCGGCCCGTGATGCTGGTCGGTAGCGCGATCGGGGTGGTCGCCTTCGTCGTCTCGCTGCCTTTCAGTGCGCTGGGCGGCAATGTGGACGAGGCCGCCGACGAACTGGTCGTTAAACCGGTGAAATACACCTTCGTCAGGCCGCTCGGCGAACGCTAGACGCCCGTTACACCCTCCGTCACGAAGCGGTCGGCGCCGGAACCGTTGCGGTCGTGTCGACCGACGATGTCGAGTCGGCTTTTCCATCCACGCAGGATTGGCTTACCATTAACGACTCTTCAGCCATCCTAAGCCGGAGCGCGCATGATCCGCAGCATGACAGCCTTTGCCCGCCGGGAGGCCGAACTCGTGGCAGGCAACGTGTGCTGGGAGTTGCGCTCCGTCAATCATCGCTACCTGGAGATCGGGCTGCGCCTGCCCGATGAGCTGCGATCGCTCGAGACGGCGGTACGCGAACGGGTCCACGCCCGGCTTGGACGCGGCAAGATCGATTGCATCTGTCGCTTCAGGCCGGCCATCAGCCGTGATATTGCCCTGGACATCGATCCCGGTAATCTCGATCGTCTGCTGGATGCCTGCCGTCTCGTGGCAGACCGCCTGCCCGGACAGACGGCCGCGTTGAGCCCGCTGGACCTGCTGCGCTGGCCGGGTGTGGTGCGCGAGCAGGCGGCCGACAGTACCCCGCTGGTCAACGGGGCCCTGGCGCTGCTGGAGGAAGCCCTCGATGATCTGGTCAGCTGCCGCGAGCGGGAGGGCGGGCAGATCCGGAACCTGATACTGGCACGCTGCGAGGCGATGCGCGTGCAGGTCAACCGTGCACGCACACTGGCGCCCGAAATTCGTACCGGCCTGCGCCGGAAGCTGGATCAGCGGCTGGCCGAACTGGAGACCCCCGTGGAGCCGGGACGGCTGGAGCAGGAGCTGGTGCTGCAGCTGCAGAAAATCGACGTGGACGAGGAACTCGACCGCCTGGAAAGTCATCTCGGCGAACTGCAGCGCGTACTGGACAGCGACGAGCCGGTTGGGCGGCGACTGGATTTCCTGATGCAGGAACTCAATCGCGAAGCCAACACGCTGGGCTCGAAATCGGTCGTCGTGGCGACCACCAGCGTCTCGGTGGAGCTCAAGGTGCTGATCGAACAGATGCGCGAACAGGTCCAGAACGTCGAGTAGCCGCCTGCCATGACGGAAGCCACGGCCAGCGGCACCCTGTACATCGTCTCCGCGCCCTCGGGCGCCGGCAAGTCGAGCCTGGTCAGGGCCCTGCTGGAATCGACCGGGACTAACCTGGTGCTGTCGGTGTCGCATACCACGCGCGCGCCGCGGCCGGGTGAACGGGACGGCCACGAGTATCATTTCACCAGCGTCGAGCGCTTCCACGCCATGGTTGCGGCGGGCGAGTTCCTGGAGCACGCACAGGTGTTCGACAATCACTACGGTACCTCGCGCGAGGCGGTCGCCACGCAGCTGGCGGCCGGGCGTGACGTTATCCTGGAGATCGACTGGCAGGGCGCGCGCACGGTGCGGGCGCTGATGCCCGGTGCGGTCGGTATCTTTATCCTGCCGCCGTCGCGCGCGGCGCTGGCCGCTCGGCTGGCCGGGCGCGGCCAGGACTCAGCTGCGGTGATCGCGCGGCGCATGCGCGATGCCGTCAGCGAGATGTCGCACTACAATGAGTACGACTACCTTATTATCAATGATGTTTTCGAGCAGGCGTGCGACGAACTGGCCGCGATCATCCGCGCCCGGCGCCTGCGGCAGGTCACACAGGTGCAGCGTCAGGCCGCACTGCTGGCTGCGTTGCTGGCACCGGAGGCCTGATTCGGTTACACTTCCTCGCCCATTCAGCCGCCGTCAGATGGACATCCGGAGAGATCATGGCACGTGTAACGGTAGAAGACTGTCTCGACAAGGTAGAGAACCGCTTCCAACTGGTGCTGCTGGCGACCAAGCGGGCGCGCCAGCTGGCCAATGGCGTCATGCCGCTGGTGCCTTGGGAAAATGACAAGCCTACCATCGTGGCCCTGCGTGAAATCGCCGACGGCCTGATCGGTCCGTCGCTGCTGGATGAGCGGCCGGAGCACGTTTTCGAAAATGAACTCGACGCCGAGGATCTGGAGATCCTGGCCGAGGCCGCACCGTCTGCCGATCCCGCCGAATCCGCCGAACCTGCCGACACCGCCGAACCTGCCGACACCGCCGACACCGCCGACACCGAACCCTCTCCGCCCCCCGCTGACGACATGGAATCGTAGGACGGCCCGGCGCTTCCACCGGGATTTTCTCCTGCCGCCTGATGGCCTGCACAGCTATGTGACTGTGTGCACATTGGCGTTATAGTTGGCGTGATCGTCAACCCTGGCGGGCAGGCGCGGTTGCCTGCCGGTATTCCTATGGCAAGCAGAGCGGATATTCTCACTGACCAGAACTCGCGCTTCCTGATCAGTGACCTGTGCACGATACTGGAGTCCTACCTGGAGCCGGAACAGGTGCAGGAAGTCTACCGCGCCTACCTGTTCGGCGCCGAGGCGCACGAGGGCCAGACCCGCCTGTCCGGCGAGCCGTATATCTACCATCCCATCGCCGCGGCGCGCATCCTCGCCGAGCTGCGCCTCGACCACAAGTCCATCATCGCCGCCATCCTGCATGACGTGATCGAGGACACGCCCACCGCCAAGGAGCAGGTCGCCTCCGAATTCGGCAACGACGTCGCGGAACTGGTGGACGGGGTAAGCAAGCTGACCCAGATCGAGTTCGAGAGTTCGGCCGAGGCGCAGGCGGAAAACTTCCGCAAGATGATTCTTGCCATGGTGCGCGACATCCGTGTCATCCTGGTGAAGCTGGCCGACCGGTTGCACAACATGCGTACGCTGGAGGTCATGCGTCCCGACAAGCGCCGGCGCATCGCGCGCGAGACACTGGATATCTATGCACCGATCGCCAACCGGCTCGGTATCAACGCCCTGCGCGTGGAGTTGGAGGAACTCGGCTTCGCGGCGCTCTACCCGCTGCGCTACAAGGTGCTGGAGAAGGCGGTGCGCGCGGCGCGCGGCCATCGCAAGGAGGTGCTCAACAAGATCGAGACTGCGATCAAGCGGCGCATCCAGCAGGAACAGCTGGACGGCCGCATCCTCAGCCGGCAGAAGCACCTGTTCAGCCTGTACAAGAAGATCCGCGACAAGACGCTGTCGCTCGAAGAGGTCTACGACGTGTATGCGTTCCGCATCGTGGTCGACAAGGTGGACACCTGCTATCGCGCCCTGGGCGTGGTGCACAACCTGTACAAGCCGGTGCCGGGCAAGTTCAAGGACTATATCGCCATTCCCAAGGCGAACGGCTACCAGTCCCTGCATACCATCCTGTTCGGGCCCTATGGCACCCCCATCGAGGTGCAGATCCGTACCGAGGAGATGGACCGGGTTGCGGAAAGCGGCGTTGCGGCACACTGGGTCTACAAGTCCAGCGACCAGAATCTCGATCAGATGCATGCCGGGGCGCGCGAGTGGCTGCGCGAACTGCTGGAAATGCAGAAGCATGCCGGCAACTCGCTGGAGTTCCTGGAAAACGTCAAGCTCGACCTGTTTCCGGATGCCATCTACGTGTTCACACCCACCGGCGACATCATGAAGCTGCCGCACGGCGCGACCGTGATCGACTTCGCCTACGCCGTGCACACCGACATCGGCAACACGTGCATCGCCGCCCGGGTGGACCGCCAGGACGTGCCGTTGCGCACCACCCTGCGCAGCGGCCAGACGGTGGAGATCGTCACCGCGCCGGGCGCGCGGCCCAGCCCCGCCTGGCTCAGTTTCGTGGTGTCCGCCAAGGCCCGTTCCAGTATCCGCCACTACCAGAAGAATCTGAAACGCGAGGAGGCGATCAGCCTGGGCCGCCGCATGCTGGATCGTGCGCTGGGTGTCTTCGGTTCATCCGCCGCCCAGGTGTCCAGCGAACGCGTACAGGCGATGCTCAGGGAATATCACATCAAGACGCCGGATGACCTGCTGGTCGAGATCGGCATGGGCAGGCGAGCCTCCGTGCTGGTGGCGCGCGCCCTGCTGCCAGCCGACGAACGGGGGCGCGAGTCCGGCAGTGAAGGCGCGAGCATGCCGCCGCTGGTCATTCGCGGCACCGAGGGTATGGTGACGCGCTTTTCGAAATGCTGCCGGCCGATCCCCGGCGACCCGGTGGTGGGCGTGATTACCAGCGGGCGCGGCATGATGATCCACACCCAGAACTGCCGGAATATCACCGAGCGCAAGTACCCGCCCGAGAACTGTCTCGAAGTGCAGTGGGAGCCGGGGATCAACGAGGAATTCCCGGTCGACATCAGCGTCGAGGTTGCCGACCGGCGTGGCATGCTGGCCACGGTCGCCAAGGTCATCGGTGACACCGATTCCAATATCGAGAACGTCGGTATCGAGGCGGGCGATGGTCTGACCAACATACTCAAGTTCCGGCTCACGGTGCGTAACCGCCAGCACCTCGCCAGCGTGATGCGCCACGTGCGCAATATTCCCTCGGTGATCCGCATCAGTCGCATGCGCAGCTGACGGAGTGGTGCGGAAAAAACAATCGAGCGTCGTGATGCAAAGGTGCAAGCAACACGGCCTCGCGTGGTGATACGGGGAGTTTCAGGCCACAGGGCACGCCGGGGACACAGCGCGAGACACACCCTCCCGCCTCGGGAGTGGGCCAGGGAGCGGGGATTTTCAACCAATATTGCGAACCCCGCGCTAACCGTGCCTTTCAAGCGAACCCGCGATGCAGGATGCGGTGCGCTTGATGACCGTATCGGCTTCGCGAGACAATACGATTAATCAACAAGGAAATCACCATGAGCCGTACCGTCATCCAGACCGACCAGGCGCCGCAGGCCATCGGCACCTATTCCCAGGCCGTGAAATGCGGCCGCACCGTCTACCTGTCCGGGCAGATCCCGCTCGATCCCGCCACCATGCAGCTGGTCGAGGGCGATATGGCCGCGCAGATCCGGCGTGTGTTCGACAACCTTGCCGCCGTTGCCGCGGCCGCCGGCGGCTCGCTGGCTGACATCGCCAAGCTGAACGTGTTCCTGCCCGATCTCGGCCACTTCGCGCTGGTTAACGAGATCATGGCCGAGTACTTCAGCGAACCCTATCCCGCCCGCGCGGCTGTCGGCGTCGCCACCCTGCCCAAGGGCGCGCAAGTGGAGATGGACGCGGTGATGGAGCTGGGTGCTTGAAACCACTGTCTTGCGAATCATCGCGGGACATAGTCCATCTTGAAACCGGCGCCTGAATTATCAGAAGACCGGCTCGCCACGCTCCCGGTCACTGCACTCAAGGGCGTGGGACCGCGCCTGGCGGAGCGGCTGCAGCGGCTCAACATCCGCACCGTGCAGGACGTGCTGTTCCACCTGCCGCTGCGCTACGAAGACCGCACGCGCATCGTACCGATGGGCGCGGTGCGTCTGGGCGAGCAGGTGGTGGTTCAGGGCGAGGTCGAACTCGCGGAGGTGAAGTTCGGCAGGCGCCGCTCACTGCTGGTGCGCGTCAGCGACGGCACCGGTGCGCTGACACTGCGCTTCTTCCACTTCAACGCGCAGCAGCAGGCGGGCTTCGCGCGCGGGCGGTTGGTGCGCTGCTTCGGCGAGGTGCGCACCGGCATGGTAACGGCGGAGCTGATCCACCCGGAATACCAGTTCGTCTTACCGCACGACGCGCCCGGGGATACGGAACACCTCACACCGGTCTACCCGGCCACCGAGGGCGTCCACCAGCTGTCACTGCGTGCCGTCACCGGGGAGGCGCTGCGTTACCTGGACGACAGGCGTGCAGGCGGGCTGGTGGACTGGCTGCCTGCGACGTTGGTGAACCGTTACCGGATGACATCGCTGCCGGCGGCATTGCGCTACGTGCATCGGCCACCACCCGACGCGGACCTGGTACTGCTGGCCGGCGGCAGGCATCCGGCCCAGCAACGGCTGGCCTTCGAGGAACTGCTCGCCCACCACCTGAGTCTGCGTCGCCTGCGCGAGCGCGCGCAGCGCGCCGCGGCCCCCGCGCTGTCGGGCGACCAGGCGCTGGCGCGACGCCTGATCGAATCGCTGCCGTTCGAACTGACCGCCGCCCAGGTGCGTGTGATCAGGGAGATCCGCACCGACCTGGCACGTTCACATCCCATGGCGCGCCTGGTACAGGGGGACGTCGGTTCCGGCAAGACCGTGGTCGCCGCCTGCGCGGCGCTGGCCGCGATCGAGGCCGGTTACCAGGTGGCACTGATGGCCCCGACCGAACTGCTGGCCGAACAGCACTTCCGCAGTTTCGGCGACTGGCTGGCGCCGCTCGGCATCACGGTGGCCTGGCATGCGGGCCGGCTCAAGGGCAAGGCACGCGCCGCCACCCTGGCGGCCATTGCCGAGGGCACCGCCACCATCGCGATCGGCACGCATGCGCTGTTCCAGGCCGAGGTGGAGTTCGCGCGGCTGGGACTGGTCATCATCGACGAGCAGCATCGTTTCGGCGTGCACCAGCGCCTGGCCCTGCGCGACAAGGGGCGGGACGCGACGCTGCGCCCGCATCAGCTGGTGATGACCGCCACGCCCATCCCGCGCACGCTGGCCATGACGGTATACGCCGATCTCGACACCTCGGTCATCGATGCCCTGCCGCCCGGCCGCCGGCCGGTCAGGACGGTGGTGGTCAGCCAGGTGCGTCGCGACGAAGTGATCCACTCGGTGCACAAGGCCTGCGCCGAAGGGCAGCAGGCCTACTGGGTGTGCACCCTGATAGAGGAATCCGAGGTCCTGCAGTGCCAGGCGGCGGAGAAGACCGCCGCACTGTTAAAGGAGTCCCTGCCGGAACTGCGAATCGCGCTGGTGCACGGACGCATGAAGCCGGCGGACAAGGAGGCGGTCATGAACGCCTTCAAGCAGGGCTCGATCGACCTGCTGGTGGCGACCACCGTCATCGAGGTCGGCGTGGACGTGCCCAACGCCAGTCTGATGATCATCGAGAACCCGGAGCGGCTCGGACTGGCGCAGCTGCACCAGCTGCGCGGGCGGGTCGGGCGCGGCCGCCGGCAGAGTAGTTGCGTATTGCTTTACCAGGTGCCACTGACGGCGCAGGCACGTGAGCGCCTGGCCGTGCTGCGCGAGACGAATGACGGCTTCGAGATCGCGCGCCGCGACATGGAGCTGCGCGGCCCCGGCGAGGTGCTCGGTACACGCCAGACCGGCGAGATGCAGTTCCATATCGCCGACCTGCTGCGCGACGAGGCGCTGCTGGAGGCGGTGGAGGGGGCAGCCGGCCAGCTGCTGGCCAGCAGTCCACACAACGTCACACCGCTGATCCGCCGCTGGCTGGGGCAGGCGGTGGAATTCGGGGAGGTGTAAGCTGCATCAGCGCATCATATATTTGTACTGACCCAACCTGTCGCCTGCATCCTTTTCCCGTCATTCATGCGATAATCCCGCGCCGTATACAACCACTCCCCTTGTAGCAGAGCACGCCGATGACCCTCGATAGCCGCTGGCACCCCCACAAACAACAACGCTGCAACGGTATCCCGCCGGACCTGTGCGCCTGGCTGCTCGATCCCGAGTCGCTCACCCTGCGCCTGCAGCAGTTATGCCCGGGTCGCTTCGAGGTGCGCGTCGTCTCGCAGCGGCAGGACCGGCCGACGCGCAGCGAGTCACGGGCGCTGCGGATGCGCAACGGCGCTCACGCACTGATCCGCCAGGTGCAGCTGCTGTGTGATGGCAAGCCCTGGATCTTTGCGCGTACCGTGATACCGCGCGACTCGCTGCGTGGACGGCTCAAGCGCCTGGCCCGTCTCGGCACGCGCCCGCTGGGCGGGGTGCTGTTCACCGACCCGGACATGCGGCGTGGCGTGGTCGAGCTTGCCTGCATCCGGCCGGGACAGACGCTGTATGCACCCGCAACCGAGCACCTGCGCCAGCGTCCGCCGGCCATCTGGGGGCGGCGTTCGGTGTTTACCCTTGCCCGCAAGCCGTTGCTGGTCAGCGAGGTGTTCCTGCCGGCCTTCCCGGCGTCTCGGCCGGCACGACGGGTGTGGAAGCGGCGCTAGCGCGCAAGGTCATCCAATCACGGGAGCACGATGAAAGGCCGCATGCGAGACTACATAGCCCTGATGCGGCTCGACAAGCCAATCGGCATCTTCCTGCTGCTGTGGCCGGCGCTGTGGGCCCTGCTGGTCGCGGCCCAGGGCCGGCCCGATATCCGGATCGTGGCGATATTCGTGCTGGGCGTGGTGCTGATGCGTTCGGCCGGTTGCGTGATCAACGATTACGTCGACCGTGATTTCGACCGCTATGTTGCGCGCACCGGTGACCGGCCACTGACGGCCGGACGCATCTCGGCGCCCGCGGCGCTGGTACTGTTCGGGGTGCTCTGCCTGCTGGCCCTGGGCCTGGTGCTGCTGCTCAATACGCTGACCATCTTGCTATCGCTGGGTGGTGTGCTGCTGGCCGTCATCTACCCCTTCATGAAGCGGGTGACGCATCTGCCTCAGGTGGTGCTGGGGGCGGCCTTCGGTTGGGCCGTGCCGATGGCCTTCGCCGCACAGTCCGGTACCGTGCCGCAGGTGGGTTGGCTCATGTTTACGACCACCGTGCTGTGGGCGACGGTCTACGACACCATGTACGCCATGGTCGACCGCCAGGACGATATCGCACTGGGCCTAAAGTCCACCGCCATCCTGTTCGGCGACGCCGACCGCCAGATCATTGGCCTGCTGCAGGCCATGGTGCTGGCCTGTCTGGTCATGATCGGTTTCCAGGCGAAGCTCGGCATGATCTACTACACGGGGGTCGCCGTGGGCGGCGCCCTGTTCGTCTTCCAGCAACGCCTGATCCGGTACCGGGAGCGTGACGACTGCTTCCGTGCCTTCCTGAACAACAACTGGTTCGGCCTGGCCGTCTTCCTCGGCATCCTGCTCGACTACGTCATGTAGTGATAATCGGATTCAGCGCACGGCGCGCGCGATCACCCACACCTCCACGTGTTGTGCTCCGGCCTGTTTCAGTGTCCACGCCAGTTCGCCGGCCGTGTGACCGGTGGTCATGACATCGTCGATGATGGCCACATGCGCGGGCGGTGTGCCGTAAACGTCGAAGGCGTGGCGCAGGTTGAGTCGGCGTGCCGTTGGGCTGAGAAGCGACTGCGGTTGCGTCGCACGCCGTCGTGTGCACAGCCGCGACGCCACCGGGATCGCGAGCAGTGCGCCGAGCCGCGCGGCCAGCAACGCGGCCTGATTGAAACCCCGTTCGCGCAGGCGCGCGCGGTGCAGGGGAACAGCCACCAGCCGCTCCGGCAGGGGCCCGGCCCGAGTCGCGATACGGCTGGCCAGCATGCCCGCCAGCAGCGGCGCGATGGCCAGTTCGCTGGAAAATTTCAGACGTTTCAAAAGGTAGTCGACTGGAGGCTGGTAGTGAAACAGCGCCGTGGTGCTGTCGAAGCAAGGCGACCGACGCTGGCAGGCTCCGCAGTGTGTGGCGGCGGCGACGGGTCGCGCGCATTGCACACAGCCGGCGTCGAGCCAGGGCAGTTCCCGTTCGCAGTCGCTGCATAATCGGAATGCGGTGCTGGACGGGTCGCCGCACAGCCGGCAATGCGGTGGAAATGCCAGCTGCAGCAGGCGGGCGAGCCTGCGGTAAACCTTCATGCGCTGACACGGTTGACAGGGCGGCAGTTCGGTCCCATAGTCGAAGCCTTCGTTTGATTGCATCGTCTTGAAATTTATGAATAAGCCATCTACCTGTCTGTCGGAGAACCCGATAGCTGCTGTCCGCCATGACTGGTCGTGCGCCGAGGTGCATGACCTGTTCGAGCTGCCGTTCAACGAGCTGCTTTACCGGGCCCATCGTGTACACCGCGCGCACTTCGACCCCAACGCGGTGCAGGTCAGTACGTTGCTGAGCATCAAGACCGGCGGCTGCCCGGAGGATTGCAGCTACTGTCCGCAGAGCGTGCACCACGACACCGGCCTGGCGGCGGAACGGCTGATGGACGTCGCGGCGGTGGTGACGGCGGCCCGGCGCGCCAAGGCGGCCGGCGCCACGCGTTTCTGCATGGGGGCGGCGTGGCGCAATCCGAAAGGAAAAAATTTCGAGCGTGTGCTGGAGATGGTCGAGCGGGTGCGTGCCGAGGGACTGGAGACCTGCGCCACGCTGGGTCTGCTGGATGCAGACCAGGCGGGGGCGCTGAAGCTGGCCGGCCTGGACTACTACAACCACAACCTCGACACCTCGCCGGAGTATTACGGCGAGATCATCACCACGCGCACCTGGGACGACCGGCTCGCGACCCTGGCGCATGTCCGCGAGGCCGGGATCAACGTCTGCTGCGGCGGAATTGTCGGTATGGGTGAGGAGCGTGCGGACCGTGTCTCGATGCTGTGCGAGCTGGCCGGGCTGCCCGAACACCCGCGCAGCGTACCGATCAACCGGCTGGTCAGGGTGGCGGGTACGCCGCTGGACGATCAGCCCGATATCGAACCGCTCGAATTCGTGCGCACCCTCGCGGTGGCGCGCATCCTGATGCCGGCTTCCTACGTGCGGCTGTCGGCGGGTCGCGCCGACATGAGCGATGAACTGCAGGCGCTGTGTTTTTTCGCTGGCGCCAACTCGATCTTCTACGGCGAGAAGCTACTCACCACCGGCAACCCGGACACCGCCCGTGACGATGCGCTGTTCGCGAACCTCGGCCTGCATCCCGCGTAATAAATCTCGAAGGGACCGGACACCTTCTCCCGTTATGCAGGCTGACTTGCATATCCGTTTCTGAAAAAGGTTTCCGCCCCTTTTTGCTAGGGCCTGTTCACACTACACAGATCGCCGCGTTGCTGCCGCCAAAACGGGCCAGACAAGGCGCGAGGAGTGAGGTTTAGTTGTGCTAAATGAACGACGAGCAACGCAGACTGACCCGTTTTGGGG
>Ga0210124_1000031_pt1 | contig 93522 bp, 102 predicted proteins | sample Muzzi_PWC_D2_FD_185554 | JGI IMG/M metagenome (GOLD analysis project Ga0210124, IMG submission 185554) | Wetland microbial communities from San Francisco Bay, California, USA, that impact long-term carbon sequestration - Muzzi_PWC_D2 (SPAdes) | ecosystem: Environmental > Aquatic > Marine >...
CTGCAAAATCGCAAACTGATCCGCTACAACCGCGGGGATATCAAAATTCTCGACCGCAGCGGTCTGGAGGCCGCCGCTTGTGGGTGTTACGCGGCCGATAAGGCATCCTACGCCAGGATAATGGGCTCAGGAGTCCTGTCAGGGTAATGCTGAACCTGCTGCGAAAGCATCAGGCCCGAAATTGTCCCACCACTGATCCGGTAGCGACGCGTGTGCCAGGCAAGTATTCATACGACTCGCATGCTGCACCCACAAGCACCTTAAATGTGACGCAGAGGTGATACAAACCGGTGAGCGCCTCCATTGCTGCGCTCGCTGGCACGATTTGCGGTAATAATATCTGTACCCAGAGATTCAGCCAACACACACGCTGGATTAACTGGCCAGTCTGTATTTCTGCCAGCCCCATCAAAATTACCGAACCCCATGTTCACCCAGCAAATCCCTGGATTCCTTTCTGGATTTCCGGACGGCCTTCTTCTCTTTCGGCGTCATGACAGCTTTTTTCTTTTCTTCCCTGTGACTTTTTCGTTCTTTCGACATAATGTTTCTCCAGATAATTGATGTGGGGTATTCAGCCTGCTACCGCCATTTTGGCCGACCGCCCCGAGCTGCAGTAAAATGGTCAGAGCTGCCAATCCTTTCAAGGCAGTTCACACTTCTCTCTTTGCTTGTTGTAAGGGCGGTCACATTTCCAGTCGGTTCCGGAAACATCAAGGTGAGCATTCTCCGGCACCAACACAGCGACGCACGCCTCGTTGACGGCGCGAAAACCGCGTTCACACTCCCAGCCAGATCCGTACGAAGAGTCCGTTAGATAACCATTCGGCGGCACTCTCACAGCGATGCAGGTTTTGTTGCCCGCGCGAAACCCGCGCTCGCACTCCCAGCCCGACCCGGAAGTCGAGTACACGTAATATCCGTTCGCCGGTATCTGGATGGCAACGCAGGAACCATCAACTTCACGATAACCCCGCTCGCAATTCCAGCCACGCCCAAAGGAGGAATTTGTGGCATATGCATTTAAAGGCACCTTGATGGCTGCGCAGGTTTCATTGATATCCCGATAACCTCGTTCGCACCGCCAGCCCTTTCCGTAGGGCGTATTTGTGGAATACGCATTGTCTGGCATCTTTACGACTGCGCAATCCCCGTTGAATTCCCGATACCCTCGCTTACACTTCCAACCGCTCCCGTAGGATGCATTTGTCGGGTATGCATTTGCAGGCAGCTTGACGACTTTACAGGTCCCGTTGACCTCTCGATAACCTTGATCACACTCCCATCCTTTGCCGTATTTTTTCGCGTATGCGTTCTCAGGCACTGCGGCAGAACCGTTCTGGGCGAACAGCGCACCTGATACAGCCGCCAGCAGAACAAAACGAATCAGCTCACGAATGGATATGGCAGGTGTTTGTGGCTCTCTACTCATTAAGACATACCTTATTATGATGTCATTTCAACATTTCAAGAAAGATTATCAGCACAATGGAAAGAGTGGCTGACAGAATCATCAGCAACCACCAGGCAATACGGAAACCTCTTTGTGTCATGACACTTGCCCCCTATGGCTGGTCAAAATATCTAGCCGGAGAGGAGGAGCCACACGTGTGGCTGTCATTCCTGATCGGTTAGTGGCGCTCTATGGCACTCACCGGACGGATTTTCCCCGGGTTAGAATGGGGGAAGGTAAGAGGTAGCATAGTACACCCGCGGGTATCTATGTGTCCAAGCTATTCATCTGTGCGGATTGAAATATTGCGAGAACTGCCCCTGAAAAGTCACGTTGAGCAAGTTGGCCGGCGTCGCTGCCTGAGTCATCGGCTCGCGACAAGCTTTTGGCAACTCCATTCGCAATACACCTCTTTTGAAAATTACGTGGGCCTTCCCGGTCTCCACCTCATCGGGCAATTGAATCGCCCGTTCGAACCTGTTATATACGCACTCGGTCACGTTGTAACGCCCCTCCGTGCGCTCGCTCTCGGTCTGTTTCTCGCCGCGCACCACCAGTCAGTCTTCATAACTTGCAGGTCAAAGTCATCTTTCTCCATTCCGGGAACCTCAAGGCGTACCACAATTTCGTTACATCGTCGTAAGCCTCGGAAGCCAGCACACTCCAGCCAGTGTTGCGTATGGCGATCTCCCGTCCAGAACCATCCGCAAGGCCTTTTCGCCGGAGCAAACCGGGTGAAGGCATCGACAGCGCGCCAGTAAAGGCGTTGCCAGCCGTGAATCACTGAATTCCATGTTCATTCAGACCGTTGCGTAGTTGACGCAATGTGGACTTAACCTGCCTCCTGACTATTAATCAAGACTTAGCCTCGGCCTGTCCATGCCTGGCCGTCGAAGTATCGTTTCTATCCCGGTTATAACCTCGTACGGCCAGGGCAATGCCTGTCAAAAGCCAGCCATTGACAATCAACTCGATAGCCAGAAACAAGCCGATTACCCAGAACGCCGTGCCTGGCCAGCCGTAAATAATCATCCCCGCGAGGGATAAATCGATCAGGCCTCCCATGAGCGACAGCATCCACCGCCAGCGACGCCGCCTGGATCTCCAGGCATAGGCTATCCTCGATACCCCAATAGCAACCAGGAAACCAGCGAGTACCAATGTCAGGCTGATCGAACCACTGACCGGGTCCCATACCAGCAACCCGCCAAGTCCCAGGTACATCAGCGCCACAAACATTTGCAGCACCCGCCCAGACCATTTGACTTCCTGCGTGGCTATTCCATGCCATAACTGCAAACCGCCAGTAACAAGCACGAGAACACCAAATATGATCACACTGGCCAGGGTCAGGTAAAAAGAAAATGCAATGCCAAGTGTCCCAAAGACAACCATGGTGATCCCGAGCACCAGCAACCAGCCCCATCTCGCTGGCAGTTCATATTTTTCTGAGTGCATCATTTGTATCCGTCCTACTGCAACCGTCTACTTGCTGAAAAGTATGCTACAGAACACTGTCACCATCGTGTCACTCACCACTCAACAGCCGCTTTGTCGGAAAACATACTCGGTTGATTATGTCCTATTCAGGCCGGCGGAACGGTTTCCAGTCGTCCCGCCGGCCTGTTACTCTCGATTCAGAACATCTCTTCCACCTGGTTCTTGATCTTGTCAAACCAGCCCTTACCACCCTTGCCACCGGAGGTCTTGGACTCGATCTGGTCAAGCTGTTCGTACATTGGCTTGAAAGATTTTTTATCGCCATAACCAAGCAACTCCGCCATCTTTAACTGCGCCCGCGCATCCTTGAGCAGATCCGCCAGAGTTTCGTTGTCCTTGATGGTACGCTCTTCATTCTCAGTAAGGGCCTCAGCATTCTTGAGTAACTGCTCGGCTCGAAGCATCGGCAGAGGAATGATGTCTTCGGTGACCACCAGGGTATTCAGCGCCGCCTGCAGACCGGTTTTCGCTTCATCGATCCTGCCCTCGTCGATAAGTGGTGTAATGGCCTTGATGGCTGCCGGGTAGGTTCCCAGCGGTATACTCGTGGTCTGGATCACGACCTCGCTGGCTAGATTTGCAACAAGTGGCCGCGCCATCTGAATTTCACCATCTTCCAGGTAATCCTCCGCTTTTTTGATGACTGCCTTGATGGTGTCAAGGCTTGCCCACAGATCGTACGTCACCTCGTCAACATCCACCGGTGCCAGCGCCAGTTCAGGATCACGCGCAAGGATCAGTTCCAGCTTGCCGGTTGCCACCTCCAGCGACTTCAGTGCCTCGTCGGTGTTGTTATCTTCGAGTGCCTTCAAGGCTGCTTTGGTCTTGTCCACCGCAGCTGTTGCCTCTGCGATAATTTTCCTGCGCTTCTCAGCGGCCTTGTCTACTGACTCTTCCTCTACCTGTGGTTGCACTGATTCGGTAGCTTTTGATTTCGCCTGTGGTTCGGAAGGTAGCGCCGAGTCATCAGCGATTATCGGAGTGGCTACAACAAGTCCCAGGCTGAGTAGTGCTGCATATAGGGGGGATATAAGATATTTCTTCATGGTATTACTCCTTGATCATATGCACGGTTTAATGAAAAATTAATCAGTCAAATCAATCCTCGATCCCCCCATCCGGCCTGGGCAGGCCCGCCAGCTTGCGGAGCGTCGACACCGGCCCCTCGGGAACAACTGGTAGAGAAACTCGCGGTATTTCTTCGCTTCCTCGAAACGCTTGCCATGATGTTTCCCCAGGGCCTGTACCAGTTCGTGCATCGTCGGATGACGCATGTGGTCTGCGTAGAAGGTCCGGAAATAGTTAACCAGAACCCATTGGGTTTCCGTCAGCTTCAGGCCCCCGGCTACGGGAACCGCCTCCGCCACGCATTCTTCCCAGGCAGCGAGATCGAGCATATAGAATTCCTCGTCGGTCTCGATGGTCTTATCTCCAACCTGAATTGTCATTCCACCTCCTGATCTGTTCACTATGGACGTCTTAATCATTAAATTGCGAGAACCATGCCAACAAGAGCATCTCCAGCAAAATCCGCGTGTTATAAAATCCCGTGAATGAGCATTGGCAGAAATGCGGCCAGCATGGCCGTTGACTGTGGACGGGTAACCGGCCAGTCTGACCGGGTGACCACCGCACGAAGTAAACCGGCTTTCGGCACGAAGCGATGTCAGGCGGACAGGAATTCCCTGACGCCCATCGGGATCATGTTGAACTCCACCAGGTTGAGTAACAGGCCCATCAGCTTCTCCATCGCGTGCTGACCACGTTCACCCAGATAAGCGCTGATATGCGACCCAGCAGGAAGATGGCGCATGTGACGAGCATGACCAGATGCAGCGTGACCTGGAGGCCCTCCACAGAAACCTGCTGCTGCGAGCGCGGCAGCATAACTGTAGTAATCGCCGAGTGGCCGGACAGTGAGGGCACCGCAATCGGGATAAGAAATGGATCCTCCCGGTAACGATCATCAAAGATCATGATAGCGCGCCACCAGTGCATCGAACAGATCAGCGAAGCGCGTGGGATCGTACCTGGGTCGCGCCGGTATCGTAAATGCAGTCACGACGCCTACATGCGTGGGATGTACCCCGGACTTGAGAAGTGCTACCCACAACATAAGTCTTACAACAAAATAGATCATGGACGACGGATGCCTGCGCGGTTAAAAATAGTACCAGCACGCCAGTCCACGCGGCGCGCAAGGACAAGCAGGGATTTGTCGAGCGTCTGCGTGTAAAGCGTGCAATAACCACGAGCGATCCAAGGTCATACACAATCGCCATTGCGAATAAAATATGTGAGCATACTCCGCGGAATTTGCGATCCGAAGAGCACAAGCGCACCCAACACAAATGTGCTATCGGTCGCCATCGGAATTCCCCAGACCCGATCGGCAATGCCCGCCGGCACGAGAGCGACATAGATCTTTGCCTGGGCCACCATACCCTCGACAGCTGCAATGACCGGCAACACCGCCTGACGGGGTTTCGCCGGTTCCTTCACCAGCATCTCGCGCTTGATCTCAAGCCCGGCCATAAAAAAAACAGCATCATCAGCTCATCGTCGATACAGTGGTGCAGGGTCTTGCTGATCTGCCAGGAACCCACTCCGACGGCAAGACTAGGTCAAACAGCTGATGATAATGCCCGGCCAGCGTTGAGTTCGCGATTCCAAGCGCGAGTATTGTGCAGGTAAACTGTAGCATGCCACTGGCGGTTTCCTGATGGATGAAGTGCTCAATGCCGTTTCGGATCGAGGGGTAACCGGTCGGCTGTATTTCACCGGGCATGCCAGCGAACATCATGCGCCATCCGCCAACAAGGCGACTGCCTGCGCAAGTGCCTCACGGTCGCCTTTCAGCAAAAGCACATCCCCGGCACGCAGCCGCGTATCCAGCAACCGGCCTGGTACCCGTATGGCCCCTCGGCGCACGTCGATCAATTCAACACCCTTTTCCAAAAGGCCCAGCTCATGCGGGGTTCGGCCAGCCGCGTGGTGGGCATCGGTTACAACGATGGCATGCACCTCTTCGGGATAGTCACGGGACTGTTCGTCAGCCGCTGCTTGAGCTGTGTCGTGGAAAAACACGCGTAAAGGTGCATAATCCTCTGCACGAATACAATTCAAACGCACTTCCACCTTCGATGGCGGCACGTCCAGCATAAGCAGTAATTGCCCGGCGTAAGCCAGACTGTTCTCCAGACCTTCGGGAAACACAGTGGCGCCCGCCTCGCTCAATGCCTCATCATCGCGGCCACGCGTACTGCGCACCAGCACCGGCAATTCGATACCCATGACACGCAACTGGCTTACAATGCGCGCTGCCAGCGTCACATCGTCAATGGTGATTGCCAGCGCCAGCGCCCGCTCGATGCCCGCAGCGCGCAATACACCCGGCTGCGCGACATTGCCGAACAAGACCGGTTCACCCGCTGCGGTGGCCTGGCGGATGCGCTCCGGATCGAGGTCCAGCGCCAGAGCCGCGATGCCTTCTTCGGACAGAATGCGCACAACATTCTGCCCCAGACGGCCATAACCGCAGATAATGACATGCCGATTGAAGTCGCTGCTGGCTTCGGCAATTTTCTCTTCGATATCCAACACCTCCGCGTGCCGCCACGTGTTCATCCATTCGCTGATCCGGCCATTGAAACGCACCACTAAAGGCGCGAGTACCATGCTCAGGATGACACCTGCCAGCACCGGCTGGGCCAGGTTTCTTTCCAGCAATCCAACCATGAAGGAACTGGAAATCACCAGGAGACCAAACTCACCACCCTGTGCCAGACTGATGGCGGCACGTATGGCATCTCGGTCCGTATACCCGAATGCGCGCACCAGCGGCATCAGAATGACTGCCTTACCAGCCACCAGCGCGGCCAGAATCAGTGCAACCGCTGCAGGCATCCCGATAAAGACCGCAGGATCGAGTTGCATGCCAATGGTGGCGAAAAACAAACCCAGCATGAGATCGCGGAACGGCCTGATATCGGCCTCTACCTGATGACGAAAGACTGTCTCACCCAGCAGCATACCCGCCATGAATGAACCCAGGGTCGGTGACAGGCCGGCCGCATCCGACACCGCCGCCGCTGCCAGAGCCAACAGCAGTGCGGTAAGCATGAATAGTTCCAGCGACCGTGTTGATGCTACCCAGTGAAGAACCGGAGAGAGAAGGTGCCTGCCCACAAACACCAGGCCGGAAAAAACCAGTGCTGTCATGGCCAATGCCAGTACCAGAGCACCTGTCAGCCGGGCCGGATCTGCGGCCAGGACAGGTAAAACCACCAGTATGAAGACAGCCGCGATGTCCTGAAACAGCAGTATCCCGGTAGCGATCCGCCCGTGTGATGTGGGCAACTCCAGTTGTTCACCCAACTGCTTCAGCACGATGGCGGTCGACGACATCGCTAATGCAGCGCCGACGATAAACGCCTGGGCAGGGATCAGACCCAGCCACCAGCCCACAAGAGCGAGCAGGAGGGTGGTCAGCACAACCTGTGCACTCCCGAGTCCCAGCACCAGATTCCTGGCCGCCAGCAAACGGGGCAGGGAAAACTCCAGGCCAATGGTAAACATCAACAGGACCACGCCCAGCTCTGCCAGCAGATGTGTGGTCGTGTCGGCAGGCAACCAGTTAAAGCCAAACGGACCGGCCAAAACGCCAGTGGCCAGGTAACCGAGAATGGGTGATAATCCGATAGACTGGAACAGTGCTACCAGCGCGGTGCCGACCGCCAGTACAATGACCAGATGGATTGCAATTGCGTGCTCCACAACTGGCCCGTTTTACACAGATTCGGCGCCCGACAGAACGTATGTCCCGGAGTTCAGCACCCCGGGACATGCACACTGCCTGTCAGCCTGCAATGACCTCAATCTTACGCGGTTGCAGTTCCGCTCGTTTTGGCAGATCCAGAGTAAGCACGCCATCTTTCATCTCGGCATTTATGCCGTCCCTTTCCCGCTCGTTGCTCAACGTGAATTGCCGGCGAAAACGGATCGTTCCGACATCCGCATACAGGACCTCCATGCCCTTGGGCATATCAATTGCCGTCTGGCCCTCAATAACCAGGGTATTACCGTCAACCTGGACATCTAGCCGGTCACGGGATACGCCCGACAGGTCGGCTTTAAGGATGATCCCGCTGCTATCCTCGTAGATATCCACCGCAGGCCGCAGGTAACCATCTGGTTCGTCCCGGTTCTGCATCCCGTACGTATCCCGAGATTTAATTTCATTACTCGTGTTCATCGTTAACCTCATCGAATAACGGTTCAAGTACTGTCTCAATGTACCTCGATCCTGCGCGGGCTGACTGCTTCGCGCCGCCGCACCGTGATGTGCAAAACACCATCGTGGTAGCTGGCGTTCACTTCGTCAGGATTAACGTCTTCCGGCAGGGTGATTACACGGCGGAAGTCACCGCTGAAGCGCTCGTGACGGTAGAGCTGCGCCTGTTCCGGAAGTTTGATCTTACGGCCACCGGAAACAGTAAGCAGATTCTGCTGCAAGGTGATATCCAGACTGGCCGGATCGGCACCGGCGGCAAAGACATAGACATCAACCTGCGTCGGTGAAGCACCGAGATTGATTGCAGGAAATGTATCCCCCGCTACCGAGCGAATACCACTGGTGCCACCCCAACCACCGAAAAGCTGGTCCAGCTGCACGCGCATACGCGCTAACTGATCGTAAACATCGTTATCGAAACCGCTCGGGTAATTCAGCATCTCACACTTCCTCTTGCGACCTTTCGAACGGGAAGCTGCCTGCCCACCACCACAGTGAAGCAATTACCCATAAATTGCTCATCAAAGGCAATGCAACCCTCATACCAAACCATACCTCATTGTTTTTTCATGTATATCATCAGGTTCTTCGAGTAATTAGCGGTCAGACTGGCCGTACAGAACAGGATTACCCGGCCACCCTGGCCGGGTGGCCGCACCTCACTGGTGACCTGAGCACACCATAGTCCGGACAAAAAACTAGAGAAGCGGGCTTAACAGATGCGCCAGTGCATCCTGCAGACGTGTAACCGTGCAGGCCCGGCATAGATCATCCAGACGCAGCTGCACAGCATGTGCCTGAAGGCCCTCTAACGTGAGCGAGAGGTTCCTGTTGAGCCCGGTTTCGGTACAAAGGAGCTCAATTCAAAATTGAGACAATAGCTGCGGATATCCAGATTGGCGCTGCCGATCAGTAATGCGTCTTCACCCAGCAACATGGCCTTCGCATAGAGCATGCCACGGCACTCATAGACCATGACGCCACCCATGAGCAACTCGGGATAATATACACGCGTGGCACGCCGAACCAGCCAGGCGTCACAGCTATACGGAAGAATCAGGCGTACCTCGACACCACGATACACGACCGTGCGCAACAGTGCGGGTTCCGGCACGAAATAGGGCGTGTCAATCCACAGCTTACGGTGGCACTGGGTAATGGCAAGAAACACTATCTCGCGCGTTGCACATTGAACACCTGCTCTGGCCCGCTGGCAATGGTTTCACCAACCGCCTGCCCCGGTGCCACACCGCTATCCAGGTACTCATTAAAGTGTTTATCATTCGACAATTCTTTTGTGGTTGTGAATTGCCAGTCATCTACGAAGACTTCCTGGAACTGGTTGATGACCGGCCATGGATGGTGATACCGTCATCCTGCCAGTCAAGGTACTCATCGCCGATATTAATGCCTCCCGTATACGCCCGGCGTCCGTCGGCAATAATGACCTTGTGGTGATTGCTGAAGTTCAGCGTCGGTGCCGCAGATACCAGGCGGATCGGCATGTATTTCGCCATCTGGCCGTGATTGGCAACCAGAGGATCGAAGAATCCCCCTGGCAGGGCGAGTGAGCCAACGGCATCATACAGCACTCGCAGCTCTACCCCCTGCGTTGGTTTTTCGATCAGGCTGTCGCGCAAGGTGCGACCGATGTTGTCATCGCGCCAAATATAGAGCAGCAGGTGCAGATGGTGACTGGCCGCCTCAATGAGCCTTGACCAGGCGTCGTGGTCCTGCGCTGCATGGGGCAGCAGATCAATCATATTACCTGAGATGGCTGGAAAATCCGCATCGTGGAACCCGGCTGGCAAGTCTGGCGCCAGACGCGAAGTAGCTTTTCCGAGACAGTTATTACCGGTGCTGTCTGCAACATTCGCTGCCGTGTCCGCAACCGTGATTGCGCTGTCGACAGTGAGGCCCGCCGCCGACGCCGGTTCTTGCGACGCAGATGGATTCGTCCAAATAACCACCAGGCGACCAGAGCCAATGCAGGCAGGGCGAACAGCGCCAGCAACCAGCTCAACGCTGCCGTCGGTCACCCCGCCCTTTGCATCAATGCACTCGGAACAGTCAGCAGGGTGCCCAGCCAGGACACAGCCCAGACGACTTCGAACAGGCCGCCGGTTATACCTGTCTCAACAATATTGTCCGACGGTTGTTTCTGTCAGGACTCGTTCAACTTGCGACGCAGGGTGCGCTCACCGATACCCAATTTTTTTGCTGCCTGACTACGATTGTAGCCGCTGTCCTTGAGTGCGGCGTCTATCAGCAGCCATTCGGCATCGACAAGTGTTGTGCCCCTGGGGATGAATACTCCCTCACGCGCCGCACAGGCACCACGTGTGCCAGACGGAAGTAACGACGCCAGCAGACTGGCTTCGATCTCACGCACGCCTTCCGGCAGACGCACCGCAAGGCGCGCCATGAGGTTGCGCAGTTCACGTACATTGCCCGGCCAGGGATTCGCCTCCAGCAGATCCAGTGCCTCCGGTGTTAAGCTGGGCGGTGCGCCATGCATGCCCATGTCGCGCAAACTGTTCGCAAGAAAGTGCTTGGCCAACAAGGTGATGTCCCGACGCCGTTCTCGCAATGGTGGCAATTTCACTAACAGGACGTTCAGCCGAAACAGCAGATCCTGGCGAAACAGCTTCGAGTCAACCCGTTCTTCCAGCGGCCGGTGGGTGGCCGCTATAACTCGGACATCCACGGGCACGTCATGCTCGCTGCCAATACGGTGCACCATACCTTCTTCCATCACTCGCAACAGACTGACCTGGGCGGCCGGTGGCATTTCGCCAATTTCATCCAGGAATAGAGTCCCTTTATCCGCCTGCTCGAAGCGGCCTCGATGCAGACGGCTGGCCCCGGTGAAAGCCCCTTTCTCATAGCCAAACAGTTCCGCTTCCAGCATGGTCTCGGGAATGGCGCCGCAGTTTACTGCAACAAAAGACGCCTCCCTGCGCGGCCCCATTCCATGCAGCGCACGCGCTACCAGTTCCTTGCCCGTACCGGTCTCGCCCTGGATCAGCACAGGCTCGGTGCTGGCTGCAAACCGTGGCAGGTCGATCAACGCCTCACTCATGGCCGGATCGCGGAAAAGCAGGTAAGGAGACAACTGTGCAGCGAAATCGACGTTTGCCTGTTTGCCAGCCAGATCATTCGCCAGGTGCTGTGCCAGCGCCAACGGGTCAACAGGTTTCTCGAAATAATGGCGGGCACCTTGCCGCAACGTCTCGACCGCATTACCCACACTTCCATGTCCCGTAATCATGTAAAAGGAACCGTCAGGACTGCGACCCAGATAGTCAGACAACAGGTCGAGTCCATTGCCATCCTTGAGTTGCAGGTCGGCAAGCACAACATCCGGTATTGTCTCGTCCATAAACAGGCGTGCCTCGCGCACACTGCCGACCCCGGCCACCTCGGCGCCCAGCGCGCCCAGCACCCGGGTGAGACTGCGCACGATTCCCGGATCGTCATCCATGACCAGAACCGAGAAACCACTCAGGCTCGGGAGATCTTTTCCAGTGGTTTCCACCAGCGTGGTACCTCCTTTTGTTGCAGTGGCAGTCTCAACATGATCGTTGCCCCGCCTTCAGCACGGTTTCTTGCTTGCACTTCGCCTCGGTGGACGTCAACGTTTCGCTGCACGATCGCAAGCCCTAGTCCGTTGCCATTGACTTTAGTGGTGTAATATGGATCAAATAGATGCGCCATATGTTCCTCGGGAATGCCATCGCCCTGATCATCCACGGTGATCGTCAGGACTCCGCTATGCACCCTGACTTTGACCCGGACCTCACCGTCTTTCTGGCCACTCTCGCCGGCGTTTATAAGGATATTGAGCAGGGCATCGCGTATCAATGCCTTTTTCAATACAGGTCGGGGCAGCTCCGGTGGGATATCCGTCTCTACCCTCAGGCCGTGTTGCGAAAGTACCGGATTGGCAAGACGGATCGCGTCATTGACAAGTCCCCGGATGTCGGCTGGCTCAAAGGTATCTTCATTTCGACGTGTCAGGCTCAGGAATGCACTTAATTTGTCATTCAGTAAAACGATATCACGGTCCAGTTCATCAATGATTTTACCGGTCTGGTCTGGAGTTACCAACAGTGCCTTGACGTTGGTGCGCAGTGCCATCAATGGGTTGCGCAGATCATGGACCAGTTCGGCCGCCATCTCTGTAATCGAAGCCCGCTGGTAAATTTCCTGGAAATGCCCCTCGATACGTCGCGTCGTGCGCATGGCAATCACGGTTATTCCCATGGCAAGCAGGATACTCACCCCGCCGGCGATACCGAACAACAGTATTGATTGCTCTATCGCCAACATTCCCTTATCGATCTCTGCCAGCATCATCTGCCGATCAAAACAGAAATCCAGCCTGACGGGGGCTGCTGCCCCAGACATCAGGTCAAAACGAATGAGAAATACCGCATCCTGACTGCTATGCAGGCGCTGTGCTGCAGGGGCATAGGCACTCGCCCGGCTGGCATCAACAGGCAAGGGCGAGGCGGGCTGTATAGATAGCACACCACGGCTATCACTCTTCATTTCGAAACCGCGCTGCTGATCATGCACAAATACTTCACGCAGTGACGGAATGCCTGCAAGCAGGTCCTGAACATATGCAATCAGCCAGGACTCGCCCTGTTCCACAGTCGTGACTGCGTCGACCGCAGCCAGTTTTTCAACAAACGGTTCGATTACCGAATTGATATCGTCTATCAGCAGTTGCGTTTCCACAGCACGCACCTGAAGAAACAACCAGGCTCCACCACCGCCGACAACCAGTAAAAAAAGTCCCAGTAAACCAGCGTAAGGCAACACGAGCAACCGCGTAATGGCAAAGTTCGAACGGATCATCAAGCGCCTTCTCTCATGTCAATTTTTTAAACCATACGCATACTGTAGCACGTCAATATGAAGTCGGGTTTTTAACCTGTTTGTTTCTCCGTCCTGTTGCCGGTTGAATGTTTGTACCGGTAGCTGTTATTGCCGGTCTCGATGACGTGCAGTGATACGTCTGTCGGTCGAATAATGCTGTAATCATTTTCTGATTGCCGAACACCTCGACCCATTCCGAGAAGCTCTGGTTGATGGTGGTTATGATGCTGACCTTCTCATAGAGCTTGCTGATGAGACGGAACAGCAAGGCACCACCGCGCATGAACGAAGGACAGATAACCTTACTGTTGCGTAAGATTTCAGAATGAACGCAGAATGTGTCTGTATTACGAGGATTGCGTGCTGTTTTGCCAGGTAGTTCTGGAGTTCACTGACAGTGAATTCAAGAAACAGACCACCTCTCCCCCCGGGAGCGCCCTGAAGGGCATAAAAGAACCGGAGTGAGGGAATATACTGCGAAAAATGCTCGTATTGTTACCCCCTCATCCCAGCCTTCTCCCGCTGGGAGAAGGGGCTGCACCCTTTTACGACACCCTCCGGTGGGAGAGGGGATTTAATGCAACGATAGGGATAACCCAGTTCATCAAGCACCACCAGGAAAGTGTGTACAATGCGATTGGCTATGCGTACCGACCTGCACCGGACCTGTGATTTAACCGATACCGGGACAAGGCAGAAGAAAGACCCAGGGAGCAGTCACGCAAGGCAGGCAGCGGAGAATTTTTGGGGGAAATCGGGACTTACACCTTTGATTATCTCTTTCCAACGCAAATCCTGCGATGCCATTCCTGGCTAGCAGACTGTTATCCGGCCCGGTTACGCTCAACCTGTCGACGCCTGCCGCCCTGCGAGCAGCGAATACACGACACCCAGGGTGGCACCATAGATAATGTGATAGACGAGAGAGACAATCGGGTCCAGCAGCGCCAGGTCCATCCCGAAGTAACCGGCGCCGGCCAGCGGCATCACCAGCAACATGGTAAGAAGCCCTGCAATAATGCCAAAAGCACATCCTTTAACCCAGTACCTTCTCCCAGGAAGAACCGGCAGCATGATACCGAACAGTATTCCCCATAGCAGGATTCCGATGCACAGGTGCCACAACCACCCATGCGACAACGACCCCGGGAGGCCCGTCGCCTTCGCAGTCGCATCTGCAACCCGATCAAGAAAGCGTATGGTTTCAAGCTGCGGTATCACACCCCTGCTAAGCTTCAGCAACCAAAGCACACCGGTAGCGACCACACCGGCAACGAGGCTGATGCCTATCCGTTGGAAGATTCGCTGATAGCTGTCGCCCTGAGTACTCATACCTGCCTCTATAAACCACGTTGACTGTTCCGTGCGATTTTTTACAAAAACACAGGGTACGGTTGTCGCGCATTGATGAAAAGACTTGACAGTGTAACTTTTGTCTTTTGTTCGCCCTACCCTCTGCCATGGACATTTCAGGCAAGCCCGGTTGTGTTCCCGCATTGCAGATGCCGCGTGGAGCTGCTGGCCGTTTCAGCCCTGTATAGCCGGTGCTCACCATCCTGACCATGGTATGATAGTCATCGAGTTGCAGTGTCTTCAACAGAGGATCAACAGCATCGCGAATATGGATGAACTGCGATATTGAAAATTGAAACGGATCCGGATTCGTGACAATCCAGTAGCCCGCATATTAAGCGGCACGGAATCCGTGTGCCGGATTTCATCGGGACCCGATCCAGTGGCACGCATCAATAATACAGGCTATATCAACTTGCTATGCAAGGGTTGCCAATATAATGGCGATTCCTGTTACAGCGGCTCCCCACTGCCTGCACAGCAGAAATACCATGGCAGGTGCAAACCATCGGCTTCGGCCAAGCACACCAGAGTCGGGTGGCGTCCTGAGCCAGGCTGCTGTTCCGGGCGCCATGCTATTCCGGGACGAACTGCTCAGTCTTGCCGCACAATCCGCGATTCACCTGAACTCGGCCAGTGTTTACAAGCGCAGATTCCATTTTACCCTTGCGGCCTGCCGCGCTGAATATGATCAATTGCTGGTCAATGGCGCCGCCGTCGAATCTGTCGCCATTGAATCGGTGGAACCGCAGGCAGTGCTGGAATTGCAGGCGACACTGCGACTTGACGACTTCGAAAACCAGTCCTATCCGCTTGCGCTGTCCCGCGACCTCGGCATTACACCCCTGCCCCGCAAGGATGGCTCTGGTTAGGTGTCGGCGGTCGGCACGTCGCCAAACCGCCTGGCAAAGTGTGACCTGCCTGCGATCATTGCGTTATGTCAATGCCGACCGGCGAGGCATTTGCGCTAATAGAGTTCCCAGAAAACCCTGAACTCCGGAGGCAATCGCATGATCGTACAGCACCCAGGTATGAGGACAGGCCTCATCGCCATCTGCCTGATGTTAGGCACAGTGGCCGCTGTCGCGGCAGGCTCGCCTTCCACCGCCAGCAAGCCGTCGGATAACGCCGACCTGAGCACGGTAAAGCGCGAATGGGCGGAAACGGTTACAGCCCTGAAGAGCTATACCGCGGCACAGCGCGACATGGCCGTCGCCCGCGCCAGACAGGAACTGGATAGCATGGACCGGCATATCGAACAGCTTGAATCCCGCACCCAGCAGGAATGGGACAGCCTGAACCAGGAGGCCAGGGAAACGCGCGAGGCGACCCTCCGTGCGCTGAGAGCGCAGCGTAATGAAGCCGCAGAATGGTACGGCGGCATGAAGCACAGTTCCACCGGCGCCTGGGAATCTGTCAAACAGGGATTCATCGACTCCTACGGCGTGCTCAACGACGCTTTCAGTAATGCCTGGAGCGAGTTCGAAACACACCCGGCAGAGAAACCGTGACCCGCACAGCAAGATCGCCGCATTACCTCGCCGCGGACCTGACTTGCGGAAGTATCGAATCACAATCGCAGGAGGCCTGAAATGAAATATTCCTGTCTGGGACTTTGGCTGCTTTTTTGTACCCTGCCCGCTGCAGCAGCGGAAACACCCAACGAAGCCTGCACAGACCCCTGTCTCAAGGCTGCCATCACCGTGCTTTACATCCGCAGTCCGTTTCTCAGCCCGTTTCGCCTTGGAGTAACGGTAAAGGACTCAGTCGTGACACTTGACGGCAGTGTTTCCGAGGCGGGTGAAAGTCAGCTGGCGGAAGAGATCGCAACCGGTGTGGACGGGGTCACTGCGGTGGTCAACCGTATTCGCATCGAACCCGCGACCTCGGCGCAGCAAGCCGGAACGTCACCCCCGGTCAACTGTCTGACCGACGACGCCGGGCTTGCCGAGCGGGTCGAGGCGCAACTTCAGTGGAACCGTGCGACCCACGGGATGGTGCTGGCTGTCTCCGCCCACGATGGCATCGTGACCTTGCGAGGACCGGCCGCTGATACACAGCAGGCAGAGCTGGCCAGACTGATTGCCATCAACACCTGCGGCGTCAAGCGGGTCAACAGCGATTTGCAGATACCGGCGCAGCCGTAAGGCGCGGGCCTCCGGAAGCCACACGGGACCGGGAGTCTCGCGGGCCGTTCACCAGTTCAGCAACCAGATCACCGACAGGCCGGCGATTGCGCTCAGCAGCAGTAGCACGCCTACCCGCACGCCGACTTCCCTGCCGCCGATGACAGTCGCCATGCCGCCCTTTACCAGGCTATTGACAGCCGCTGCAATCACGATGCCCGTTGTCGCGATCCGAACAGCCAGATCATCCTGGCTCATACGAGCCAGCGAAAGGGTGATGGCATCCACGTCGGCCACGCCCGAGGCCGTGGCGAGCATCAGCACACCGGCCTCGCCCAGCCAGGCCTGCAAGGCCTTGCCGAGGAACATTACCAGCGCCAGCAGCGCACCGAACACGAAAGTCAGCAGGCCGGCAACCAGGCTGGTAATACCCACATCCTCTTCATCGTCACCGAGATTCACCACGTAGACGGCTGTCAGGGCTCCCGCAAGCCCCAGAAACATCAACCCCATCAACAGCGGTCCCGTCTCCTCGACCAGCAGTGCCGCACTGCCACCCAGCAGCCCTATCAGTCCGTAGGTGCGCACACCGGCGACGCGCTGCCCCTCGGCCTCCTTCCTGGACTTCCAGTCGCGCTCCAGCCCAATCAGCAATCCGAGGGCCAGCGCCGCACCCAGATAGTAAAATGTCTGTTGATCGTCATGCATGCGTGCACCACCTGTTGCTATTGCCAGCGCGGCTCCTGCTGACTTCCCTGGTCTTTGTTATTACCGTCAGGCGAGCCTGGCGAATGTGACTGAATTACGGATTGGCGGCCCGGTTAGCGGGTGATTTTCAGTGACAAGCAAACCGCGGCAAACTCTCCGCCACAATTCTGAAAGGGGGTCCGGACCGGTGACACATACAACCAGTGCGCCCATGATTATCCAGACAGGCACAACTTATGCCCTGCAGGGAATCCATGCATTGCGATTCTTCAATGCCGCGCCAGGCTGCTGCCGCGACTATAATGAAGAGCGCATAGCCCCTGTTGTAAGCCATGAAAAAAGTCTTCGTCTGGCGTGACAGGCCGCGACACGCGCATAGCCCGGGATACGACAATGGCAAATGAACCGGCAACGACCTTGACTCCAGGCAAATCGGCCAAACACGTGAAAATTAGTATAGATGCAGGTCACCCGCACAGGACGGTAGCAGGTCTCGAGCCGCCCTGCATGCTACGTGTTCCATTGCAGCGGCTCGCATCGAAGCTGCCCTGTTTCACTGCAACCGTCGCACAGCACCTGCAACCATGAGCACTGCCGCGATCCTGAAGCCCGGCAGGAACTGCTGGCGTAGCGAGCACGCCGATCGCGTCAGCCTGCTTGTAGATGGCGCTGATTATTTCCACGCCTTCCGGGAATGCGCAAAACTTGCCCGGCATTCGCTGCTTATCATCGGCTGGGATATCGATGGCAGTTTCAAACTCGAACGGCCCTCTCCCGGCGATGGGCTACCCGTTAATCTGAGGGACTTCCTGGACAGCCTGGCAAGTCGCCGGGAGCAACTCCATATCCACGTCCTGGACTGGGACTTCGCGATGATCTTTGCCGCAGACCGGGAATGGCTGCCGTCATACAAGCTTGACTGGACAACACACAAGCGCCTGCATTTCCGCCTCGACAGTCACTACCCCACAGGCGCATCGCATCACCAGAAAATCGTCGTCGTCGACGATTGTGTGGCATTCTCCGGCGGCCTGGATTTTGCCCTCGGCCGCTGGGACACTTCCGAGCACCGCCACGATGATGCGCGGCGTTGTGATACAGACGATTCGATCCCCCAGCCCTATCATGACGTTCAGCTCATGGTCAGTGGAGCGATTGCCGGAGCCCTCGGCGATCTCGCCCGTGAGCGCTGGCGCGCAGCCACTGGAGAGAAGCTTGCCACACCGACGCCGCCCGCAAATCACGACCCGTGGCCCGGCGAGATCGCGCCGGACCTCACCGACGTGGCAGTAGGAATTGCGCGCACCCGCCCGAAATATGACGGGGAGAAAGCAGTGCAGGAGGTGGAACAGTTGCTGCTGGATGCCATCGCTGCTGCGCGGCATACGATATATATCGAAAACCAGTATTTCACGGCGCATCGCGTCGGTACTGCCCTGCTGGAGCGGCTAGACGAAGATAGCGGTCCCGAGATTGTCGTAGTCCTGCCGGAACAGACTGTCGGCTGGCTGTCGCAGAATACCATGGACGTCCTGCGTGAACGCCTGCTCAAGCGCCTGCAGGCGGCTGACCGTCACGACAGGCTGCGCGTCTACTGCCCGCACGTCCCCGGCCTGGAACAACAGTGCATCAACGTACACGCAAAGGTCATGGTCATCGATGACGAACTGTTGCGCATCGGCTCCGCCAATTTCAACAACCGTTCCATGGGCCTCGACACCGAATGTGACCTGGCGATTGAGGCCCGTGGCGATGCCCGTATTCGCAAGGGCATTGCGGCCATGCGCAACCGCCTGCTGGGCGAACATCTCGATTCCGGCGCCGCGGAAGTCACAACGGCACTGGAAGAGACGAACTCGATCATCCGCGCCATCGAGGCACTCAGCACCTCGGAACGCACACTCAGGCCTTTCGAGTTCCGGGTGTCCGAAGAGCTGGATGCACTGGTGCCCGAATCCAGCATCGCTGACCCGGAATATCCGCTGGACGCCGACCAGCTCACCCGGCACCTCGTCACAGAAGAGGACAGGAGGCCGGCCAGTCGTACCCTGCTCATGCTGGCATCCATCGTCATCGTGGCACTGTTGCTTGCCGCTGGCTGGCGCTGGACGCCGCTGGGTGAGTGGATCGACCTCAAGGCCGCGATTGGCCAACTCGGCAGCCTGCGCGGCGAATGGCTGGCGCCACTGATCGTCACCCTCATCTACATCGTCGCCGGCCTGCTGGTATTTCCGGTCACGCTGCTGATCATTGCGACAGGGGTAACATTCGGTGCGGTACACGGCTTCGCCTATGGCCTGCTCGGTGCAGAGGCCAGCGCCCTGGTCAGCTACGCAATCGGACGTCATCTCGGTCACAGGGTGATCCACAACCTGTCAAACCGCTGGGCCTCCCGCGTCAGCCGGCGCCTCGCGCGCCAGGGGCTGCTGGCAATAATCACGCTGCGCGTCATTCCGGTCGCCCCGTTCAGCGTCATCAACCTGGTTGCCGGCGCTTCTCACATCCGTCATCGTGACTTCGCGCTCGGTACACTGCTGGGCATGGCACCGGGCACCCTGGCATTGACCTTGTTCTCCGACCAGGTGGTTGCCGCAGTCACCGCCCCCGGGACATTCCGTTTCGCCGCCCTGCTGTTTCTGGCGCTCGGCATAGCGGCTGCCACCTGGTGGCTGAGCCGCTGGTTGCTGAAACGCCAGCAGGAAGGCGCCGGTCAAAGCCACAGTGGACAATAGCCCAGACAAAAGGAGACCTGTCGTGCCCTACCGGACCCTCGACGAACTACCGCAAAACGTTAAATCCGTGCTGCCGGAACACGCCCGGGAAATCTATCTGGCGGCCTTCAACAATGCCTGGGAAGAATACCGGAAACCCGCAGACCGGCACGGTGACAGCTCCCGCGAGGAGGTCTCCCGCAAGGTCGCCTGGGCCGCGGTCAAACAGCAATATGAAAAAGCGGGTGCTGTATGGAAGCGCAAGGACAGTTAGTCAGAGCGTCCCCGTGACATTACCTCAGTTCACCGGCTTTTCGTAATCACGGTGGACCGCCGGGTCTTCTTCCTTTGCATGTTCCCTGGCTTCGCGCTCGCTGCGTCTTGCCTCCTGCGGATCCTGCTCTGCGGCATGTTCCGCAGCATCGTCCACATTGCCGGACTGCACGAATTCGTGTGTTGCCTCATTGTAACGCTCTGCAGATTCGCGGTCGCCCTCACCCTGATTCTCACCCTGGTTGCCGCCACCGGGATGCCTGCTTGTCGGGTCGTTTGCCATGATTGACTCCTCTTCCGGGTTAGGATTCCAGGGGGCCTGATCATGGCTCAATTTCTGCCGCTGCGAATTGAAATCCATCAATCCCTGCCGGAGCCGGTGGCTTGTGTCCGGAATCGACCGCTGAACATGTGTATGAAATGGTGCGACGCAGCGAAGACGGGTTCGACATTGTGAATTTTCAATGTCGCTGTCCTGCGACTGTATTTTACTGGGATTACCTGACGGTGACCGCTGCCTGACGGCGCCGGGGTCCGCCACAACAGGCGATCCGGCAAGGCAGCCTGCGGCCGATCATTGTGTGAGAGGCTCAACCTTGTAACGGGGCCTGAATATGGATGTCGATACAATACGCGGATTCATGTCGAATGACTGGCTGCTGGTGCTGTGGGCGGTGCTTGCACTGGGCAGCTGCACAACCCTGGTTCTTGATCTGCGGCACAACAATGCGCATCTCGGTTCAGCGATGAAAGCGGTCTGGGTGCTGACCGTGCTGTATTCCGGTCCGCTGGGCCTGCTCATCTACTACTATTCCGGCCGCAGGCAGATTCGCCGCGACTCGCTCTGGCGCAAGGGCTTCCGTTCGGTGGCCCATTGTTATTCCGGCTGCGGTGCGGGTGAAATTACCGGGGTTTTCCTGGCCACCGGTCTGCTGTCACTGGGTAATACGGGAATCGCCCTCGTCACTTTCTGCCTTGCGTACCTGTTCGGCTATGGCATGACCCTGGGTCCGCTGCTGCAGACCGGCACGCCGCTGAAGCAGGCCCTCCTCGACACCTTCTATTCGGACACTGCGACCATCGCCGTCATGGAGCTTACCGCCATCTCACTCGATCTGTGGCTTGCCGCAGCAGCGCGCCCCGGTGACACACTCTTCTGGACCTCGCTGCTGTTGTCGCTCACCGCAGGGCTTATAGTTGCCTATCCGGTCAATGTCCTGCTGGTTCATCTCGGCGTGAAAGGCGGCATGGCAAACCCCCGCGAAACCACCACCGGTGCGGCCGGACATGCCCACTAGGAGGGCAAGACCGCGCCGGCAGCTCCTCCCTGCATGGCGGACCATTCCGGTTCAGGACAGACAGCCAGGCTTGCAGCCCGGCTGTTCCCAACAGAGGAATACAGAATGAATACGCTCATTTTCGGTCTGATTATCTTTTTTACCGTGCACTCCATCTCCATCATCAATGACGCCTGGCGCAACCGCATGGCGGAAAAACACAGGCGAATGGGCCTGGAAGGAAATCTACGGACTGGTGGCTGTAGCCGGCCTGTATCTCATCGTCCGCGGCTACGGCCTCGCCTGGCTGGATCCGGTGGTGCTGTATTCACCGCCCCCGTGGCTGCGCTACCCGGTATTGCTGCTGCTCCTCCCCGTCTTCCCTCTGCTGCTCGCCGCCTATCTGCCAGGCCGCATTCAGCATGCCACGAAACACCCCATGCTGGTGGCTGTCAAGCTGTGGGCAACGGCCCATCTGCTGGTCAATGGCACACTGCCGGCCGTGGTGCTGTTCGGCTCGTTCCTGATCTGGGCCGTCGCGGACCGCATCTCCCTGAAACACAGCCTGCCCCGTCCCGTACCCCACGTTCCGGAAACCCGCATTAATGACGGCTTCGCAGTCGTCATCGGACTTGCCTGCTACGCCGCATTTGCACTCTGGCTGCATGCACGGCTGATCGGGGCCGCGATTATTCCCGGGTAATTCGCGGCGGCCCGCGCAGGCATTCGCCCGAACCACTGCCAGCAATCCGGGTTTCGCAGTGGGCCCGGCATCATTGATATTTTTCAATGCCGCGCCCGCGTTGATTTGAAAGGATGGAACGCGTACAGGATGTGCAGGCCGGCAGTCGCCGCGGCCCTATCCCGGCAATCCGGCGAGCCCGGCAGCATAGCCGCCAAGATCGGCACATCAGTACGGGCAACCGGCGGCAACCGCAGGCGAATCGCACTGACATGCAGTGGCATCGATGCACAGGCCACCCGCAGCATGTCCGGACTTTTTCGTTCCCCAAAGGACACACAAACGGCAACCCAACCAAGGCAGGAGACCATGAAAAAGCACGAACTCCCCGAACTTCCCTACCCCATGGATGCACTTGAGCCGCACATCTCGGCAGAGACGCTCGAGTATCACCACGGCAAGCACCATGCCAGCTACGTGGGCAAACTGAACAAGTTGATCGAGAACACCGAATTCGAATCGGCATCGCTCGAGGATATCATCCGGAAAGGTTCAAATGGCGTCTTCAACAATGCAGCACAGGTCTGGAACCACAACTTCTACTGGAACTGCCTGAGTCCGGCAGGCGGCGGGGAACCCGAAGCCGCCCTGGCCGCGGCCATCAACGCCGCCTTCGGCAGCTTTGCGGACTTCAGGGACAGCTTCTCCACGGCGGCCGGGAGTAACTTCGGTTCCGGCTGGACCTGGCTGGTCAAGCAAGCGGACGGTACACTGGAGATCGTCAATACCAGCAATGCAGGCAACCCGCTGACGGCTGGCAAGCAGCCCCTGCTGACCTGTGACGTCTGGGAACACGCCTATTACATCGATTACCGCAACGCCCGCCCCGAGTATGTCAGCGCATTCTGGCATCTCGTGAACTGGGATTTCGTGGCGCGGAACTTCGCTGAATGAAGTCGCGACACATTGCCTGCAGCAACCCGCCAGCGGGTGCAAGTGAAAGACAGACAAGCGAGGGATACTGACATGCCAGACATCAAGAAAGTCATCGACAACCCGGACACGCCAAGTCCGCGACAGAGCGACCGCAAACTGGACCTGGAACACTGGGACGAGGCGCAGGCACGACACACGGCCGGGCAGGAAGGCATCGAACTCACAGAGGAACACTGGGATGTGGTGCGCTACCTGCGCAATTACTACCTGAAGCAGGGCCCGACCGATAGCGGCCGCGAGTTAAGCGACGTCCTGGACGAACACTTCGCCGAACAGGGCGGGCGCAAGTACCTGCGCCGTCTGTTCCCGCAAGGCCCGGTCGCACAGGGCATGCGCATCGCCGGCCTGCCGGTACCGCCGCATACCGAGGACGAAGGTTTCGGCATCAGCCGCTAACGAGACACATACGCGCGGCGGCAAAGGAGAGTAAGCATGGCTGAGCGACATACCGTGACATTGCTGATGAGCGAGTTCGTCACCCATGATGTCAAGCGCTTCCTGGTCAGCAAGCCGCCGGGTTTCTCCTTCGAGGCCGGCCAGGGCGTGGAACTCGCGATCAAGGAATCGCCGTGGCAGGACGAGGCCCGCCCGTTCACCCCGACCTCGCTCAATGACGACGGTGTGCTCGAATTCACCATCAAGCGCTATTCCGACCATGAAGGAGTGACCGATGCGCTGCACAGGCTGGCAGTGGGCGTGGAACTGCTGCTGTCGGAACCGTTCGGCACCATCAGCTACCAGGGTCCCGGGGTCTTTCTTGCCGGGGGTGCCGGGATCACGCCGTTCATGGCCATCCTGCGCGAGCGGGCGCGTGCGGCAGAGCTCGACGGCAACGCCCTGATCTTCTCCAACAAGACCCCGGCCGACGTCATATACGAGAAGGAACTGCGTCACTATCTCGGAGGGCGCTGCATCCTTACCTGCACCGGGGCGGCGGCGCCCGGCTATGAGCAGCGCCGCATCGACAAGGCGTTTCTTGCGGAAAAGATCGAGAATTTCGGCCAACACTTCTATGTATGCGGCCCGCCGGGCTTCATGAAGGCGGTGAACGGCGCCCTGGAGGACCTGGGTGCCGAACCCGAGAGTCTGGTATTCGAGCGCTGAACAGGCGCACTGACGAGAGGAGCAAAGACAATGGCAAGCGAGGGTTTGCACGAATCCAGGAAGGCACTGAGCAGGGAAACCCGCGACAGGCATCGTGCCCTGGTTTCGCTGCAGGAAGAACTGGAAGCGATCGACTGGTATTGCCAGCGCGCCGAGGCGTGCCACGATGGACAGCTCAAGGCGATCCTGTTACACAACATGCACGAGGAGATGGAACACTCGGCAATGCTCATCGAATGGCTGCGGCGCAAGGACGGTGATTTCGAGCGGCAGCTGCGTGCCCGGGTGTTCAGCGACGCAGCCGTCATCGCGGAGGATGAAGCCCCTGCCGGGCGGACAGCCGCCGATGATTCCAGGACCCCCACCATTGGCAGCCTGAAGGAGTGAGCTACATGGATCATCTCAACAGAGCACAGGCACCCTTGCCGGAATTCATCTGGGAGCGCATCGATGCCACGGCCGTTGCAGCCGCGAGCGCGCTGCTGACGGGGCGCCGCTTCCTCGAGGTCGAGGGGCCGTTCGGACCCGGATTGACCGCTATTGAATCGGGTGTCGACGATTATTGCCGGACCCCCGCTGAAGGCGAGGCCGGCGCCATTGTCAGCCGGGCCATCGCGGTACCGATGCTGCGCAAGTCATGCCGGCTCAGTGCCCGGCGCCTGGCGGGGCACCTGGAGAAGGACATGCCGCTGAACCTCGCCGAGGTGGAAGATGCCGCCGAGGCGGTTGCCAGGCGCGAGGAGGAATTCATCTACTCCGGCCAGGCCGATTTCGGTCTCGAAGGGCTGCTCAATGGCAGCGGCCACAGGGAAGTGCAAGGTGCGGACTGGTCCAGCCTGGATGCCGCACTGGATGCCGTGCTCGCGGCAATCACCCGCCTGGATGACAATGGCTTTCACGGTCCTTATGCGCTCGCCCTGCCAGCGGCACAGTTCAACAACCTTTTCCGCCACTACGAGCACACCGACCTGCTGCAGATCGAGCATCTCAAATCCCTGTGCACCCGCGGCGTCTACAAGGCGGCGCTGGAGAGGCCCGTGGTGGTTGACAACCACGCAGGCACCGTGGTCCTCGGGCAGGACCTGCGCGTCGGCTATGCCGGCTGTGACGGGATTCACTACCAGTTGTTCGTCTGCGAGAGCATGGTGCTGCGGCTCGACGAGCCCGGGGCCGTCTGCGTGGTGACGGACTGAACGGATGTCAGCCTACTGGACCAGTCTGCTGCTGGGTGCGGTGTTGCTGATTGCCGCGATACCCTATGTGGGCAGGATTCGCAATCCAGAGCAGAAACCGCTTGCAGCCTATCTCATCTTCGTGAGTGTCTTTCTGATCGTCGCAGCCGCGCTCTTCCGGCTGCTCGTCTGGCTTGCCGGCAGCCTCGGCCTGGAAAGCGCCCTTGACGACCCGGGCCCGGCGCTGCTGTTCATCGCCCTGGTGTTCCTGCCGGCCATTGCAGTCGCGGCCTGGCAGGCACGCAAGCCGCCCTGGCGGCGCGGCCCGCCGGATTGAGCGTCTGTTGCAGCGCCGGCTGCACGACGATACCCCTGCGTCGCATTGCAGATACTGGGGCTCAGGCGGGCCCGTAGCAGACCATAACCGGGCCGCTGCCGGACCCGTGGCCAGGAATCTGCATGCCACACCCTCCGAAATCGGCACCGCCGCGGCGCATGCCGGACCAGCGCGTCTTGTCATTTCCCGCCTGATGCAACGCAGCCTGCGGGACCTCGATGCCAACCTTGACGAGATCCGCCGCCGCTATTCGGGCGACCTCGTGGTGGCCGACGACCTGGCCCGCCTTGAGCCGGGCCAGCCGGGGCAAGACACGGCTCCCGTCCATTGAGATTTTTCAATGCCGCCCGGCAGCAGCCGTGACAGCGTGTACTAATGAATGGCTTTCCGGCCGGCAGTCAGTGCACGCAGACGCGGCAGTCCACGGCCGCGATGAAGACAGGCCACGCCGCCGCTGGCAGCCGGTCGCCCGGCAGGCAGCGGGGTACCCCGGCGGCCGTGCGCATGAAACTGGCCACCTACAACATTCACGCCGGCATCGGCGCCGATGGCCGCTTCGATCCGTACAGGATTGCCGGCGTCATGCGACAACTGGATGCGGATGTGATCGCTCTGCAGGAAGTCGAGCACTACCAGGTCGACGGTATCGATCTGCTGGACTACCTGGCGACAGCAACCGGTATGGCGGCGATTGCCGGCCCCACGCTACTGCGTGACACCCGGGATTACGGTAATGCCCTGCTGACGCGTCTGCCCCTGCTGGCGCTGAGCCGGGTCGACCTGAGCCTGCCGCGGTATGAACCCCGCGGCGCCCTGGATGCCATGTTCGACTGGCACGGCCAGCACGTACAGGTCGTGGCGACCCATCTCGGGCTACGGCCCGGCGAGCGCCGTCAGCAGGTGCGCCGCCTGCTGGCCCTGTGTGAAGCCACGCCGGCGGCGTTATCCGTGCTGCTCGGTGACCTCAACGAATGGTTGCTCTGGGGGCGGCCGTTGCGCTGGCTGCGCCGCTACTTCGCAGCCGTCCCGCAGCCGCGCACCTACCCTGCCCGGTTTCCGCTGTTCGCGCTGGACCGGATCTGGGTGCACCCGCGCAGCGCCCTGACGGGAATCGCGGTGCACAACAGCCCGGCGGCACGCCGCGCATCCGACCACCTGCCACTCACGGCCGAGCTGGCAATCGAGGCCAGCCTGAGTGCGCGCAGCCCGCCGCCGGCAACTGCCCCGGGGCAATCAGGAAACCCATGAATATCTTTCACTGCCAGTCGTGTAACCAGACCGTGTTTTTCGAGAATACGCAATGCGTGACCTGCGGGGCCACGCTGGGATTTCTGCCCGACCGGTTTCTCGTGAGCGCCCTGGAACCTGCCGGGGGTGAACACTGGCAGCCGCCGGGGTCCCGGTCGCAACGGCAGTGGTACCGGATGTGCCGGAATTATTCCCGGGAACAGGTCTGCAACTGGATGCTGCCGGCTGACAGCGGGGAAACATTCTGCGACGCATGTCGCTTCAACCGGACTATCCCGAACCTGGTTGTGACCGGAAACAGGGTGCTCTGGCGACGGCTGGAGACCGGCAAGCGCCGACTCTTGTATAGTCTGCTGCGGCTGGGCCTGCCGCTCGTCAGCAAGCTGGAGGATCCCGTGGCGGGCCTGGCATTCGCCTTTGAGGGCGGTGCCGATCCACAGTTCTCGGAAAGCGCGCAAACGATGACCGGACATGCACAGGGCCTGATCACCATCAATATCGCCGAAGCCGACGACGCCCGGCGGGAACGCATGCGTCAGGATATGGCCGAGCCCTACCGGAGCATACTGGGCCACTTCCGCCACGAGTCGGGGCATTACTACTGGTACCGTCTGGCAGGCCGCGAGGCATGGCTGGCGGACTTCAGGCAGGTATTCGGCGACGAAAGGGTCGACTACACCGGCGCGATGCAGCAACATTATCAACAGGGGCCGACGGCTGACTGGCAGACGCGGTTTGTCAGCCCCTATGCCGCCGTGCATCCCTGGGAGGACTGGGCCGAAACCTGGGCCCATTATCTGCATATCATCGACGTCCTCGAAACCGCGTGGGTATTCCGGCTGCGGGTCGCACCCGATAATGACCGGCAGGACCGGATGACATCGGCGCCCGATTTCGACCCCTATCGGGATGCCTCCTTCGATCAGCTCATCGCGCAATGGCTGCCGCTCACCTACGCGGTAAACAGCCTCAACCGCAGCATGGGACAGCCCGATCTCTACCCTTTCGTGCTCGCACCCGCGGCACTTCTCAAGATCGGATTCGTACACCGGACTGTCCGCCAGGCGCTGCCGGCGGCCTGAAGCGGACGGCAACGGTGCATGACAGATTTCAATGCCCGATACCGGGCCGGCCTGCTAGAGTCAGGACACCCCCGAGCGGCAGCCTCTGCCACAGTCACCGTCCGGCTCTGCAGCCTGCCCGTCCGGCGACGCCTGCAGGGACCGCAATGACGCCCCGGACCGCAAACCAGCCACCCGAGACAAGCCAGAAAGAGGAGACAAATCGATGAACATGAAAAATGCATACCAGGACAAAATGGAAGCCCGGCTGCGCGAGTGGCAGGCAAACATCGACGCACTCAAGGCCAGGGCGGACCAGGTCGGCGCCGAACAGCGGATAAAATACTACGAGGAGATCGAATCCCTGCGCACGAAGCAACAGCGTGTACACGAGAAGCTTGAGGAGCTGCGGACGGCCGGTACCGATGCCTGGGAGGAGGTCAAGACCGGCGTCGAGGTGGCCTGGACTGATCTGCAGGACGCGGTTCAGCGCGCCAGGGATAAATTCCGCTAGCCGCAGCAGAGGGCATTGCAACCATTGCCGCGGGGAGCGGTTGACTTCCAGGGCAAACGGCGATATTCCTCCGGCAGGTCGCGGCGAAGGCAGGTCTGCCGTGCGTATCATTAAGGAATTGCTGATAAATTCGCATTTGCGCCGACGCCGGGGTAACGCAGGAAGCCGGAGACGGGAGTAAGACAGGCGCAGTGACCGGGAAACACGCTGGCGAAGCAAACCACAAACCATCGATTCGCCGTTACGGGATCGCCCCACCGGCGTGTGCGGGATTCCCGTCCTCCCGGGGCACCTGTACCACCCCGTGCGGCGTACCGTAATGGCGGGGACACGCATGAATCGATCGCGTTGACATGACTGAACTGACACCAGGTGAGTTGATATGAACTTGGAACTGGAATTTCTGGACCGGACCTTTCTGGGTAACAGCCTGTTGCAGTGGCTGCTTGCGGTTACGGCACTGCTGCTCGGTTACCTGCTGCTGCGGCTGGCAAAGCGCATTGCGGGGCACCGCCTGATGGCGCTTGCCGGGAAGACGGAAACGCAGTGGGATGACGTGGTCGCCAGCGCGATCGACAAGACCAAAAGCCTGTTCCTGTTCGTGGCGGCGCTTTTCATCGCATCACAGTTTCTGCAGCTGCCTGAACGCCCGCAGCAGATATTCCATAACCTGTTCATCATTGCCCTGCTGTTCCAGGCCGGTATCTGGATCGGCGTGATCACGTTCTCGACGCTGGAGCAGCACCGCCAGCGCGCCCTGAAGAAAAACCCCGCGGCGGCCACGACCATCAATGCGCTGGGTTTTCTCAGCCGTATCGTCATCTGGTCGGTGGTGCTGCTGGTGGCGCTGGACAATATCGGCATCGATGTCACTGCACTCGTTGCCGGCCTTGGCATTGGCGGTGTCGCGGTCGCGCTTTCGGTTCAGAACATCCTCGGTGACCTGTTCGCGTCGCTGTCGATCATCCTCGACAAGCCGTTTGTGATCGGCGACTTTCTCATCATCGACGATTACATGGGCGCCGTGGAGTACGTCGGCCTGAAAACGACCCGGGTTCGCAGTCTCTCCGGGGAACAGCTGATTTTCTCGAATTCCGACCTGCTGAAGAGCCGTATCCGCAATTACGGCCGCATGTTCGAGCGGCGCGTGGTGTTCAGCATCGGGGTCACCTACGACACTGCCCGCGAAAAGCTGAAGCGCATACCGGAAATCATCCGGGAGGCTATCGAGGCAGAGGACAAGACCCGGTTCGACCGCTCCCATTTCATGAAATACGGCGATTACTCGCTGCAATTCGAGACCGTCTACTACGTGTTGTCTCCGGATTACAATCTTTACATGGACAGGCAGCAGGCCATCTACTTTGCCATCCACGAAGCCTTCGAACGGGAGCAGATCGAGTTTGCCTACCCCACCCAGACACTGTTTGTCGCGCAGGCAGCGGTAGAGCAACCGCTGCCCCCGGGTATGGAATGAGCCAATTGAGCACCGGGGGTCTGCATTCCACCTGTTCCCGGGTCAGATCATCCTCGAGGCATAGGCTTTCGATGTCGACCGCAACGACACCCGCGGTGCGATATGTACTTCCCGCCAGGCAGCAGCCGGCTGCAGTAAACCAGGGGAGGTAATCATAGTTTGCCGGCATGCAATTCAAGGTCCGGCGGCATGAATATCTGCATAATCCGGAATTGTCAGCATCCACTGCTAAACTGAGTACTGTTATCAACAGTGCACTGTCAGTCCCATGCCCGGCGGGGCACCATAGCACTGCGGTTGTCTGGCGTTGCTGTCACGACTGCAGCACGGTAAACATGAGCGCAGTTTGCGGTCATCCCGGCAGGTGGCTCCACAGTTGCCCCGAGACCTGAAAAAATCAAGACATGGAGGTGTCGTTATATGTCAACGCGCAATCACTCCAGCACTACCAGCACACTCACCCAGGATGGCGCGTCTAGCGGGGATACCCGCGACACAAGTCCGGACGAGATTGCGACAGTACTGGGCGACGAAGCACAAACGCCCTTGCGGTCAATGCTGAATCACTCGCGCCGGTTAACATTTGACCCGCACGATGTCATCTACCACCAGGGTAGCTTTGCCCGCAATGTGAGCTTCATTACCTCGGGACTCGTGAAACTCATTATCCATCTTCCCAACGGGCGGGCACGCATCGTGCGTTTTCACAGGTTCTGTTCGGTCCTCGGACTGGGTGGCCTGCTGGAACGAAACAACGAACACACTGCTGTGGCACTGACTCCCGTCACCGCCCTGCGCCTTCCGCTCAGCGCAGTGCAAGCGTCTGCGCAGCCGCGATCCGGAGATGTACATCACCCTGATCGAGCGCTGGCATGACTATCTGCAGGATGCCGAGATCTGGACCACCCGGTTCTCCACCGGCCATATCCGCGGGCGGGTCGCCCGCTTGCTGTCTTTCCTGTCGGAGTTCAACCACGACCCCGGAAATGTCCAGCTGCAACTGCTTACCTGCGAGGAAATTGGCTCCGTCCTCGGCATTACCAGCGAAAGCGTGAGCCGTATCCTCGCCAAGTTCAAGCGCGATCACTTCATCTTTGTCGACGATGCACAACCGCACGAGATCAACAGTGCTGATCTGGGCCGCCTGCAGGAAATCTCCGAACAGGCGTGAGGATCGCACGTCGACTACAGCCGGTACCGGCATGTCCCGGACGCACCGGCGCGCTGTGCCGGGATTTGGGTATGCCGCGTCAGGGCACAGGCACAGCCTGCGTTGGCCTGTCACCTGCCCCCGCAGCGGGCGCAGATCGTGGCTAGCGGGGTGCCTGGTACATGTTTGTCGACGAATGTTCGCTGCCGCGCGAGGACGCTGCATCGCTTCGCCACAAGGCAGCCGAAAGTATGAGCAACCACCAGCCGCTGAACACCAGGTCTATGCCTACCAGGAGGCCGAGCACCCAGCCTGCGGCAGACGGCCACATCCAGACGATAAGCACCCCCAGCAGCATCGCGAGGCAGCCCGAGAACAACAGCCATGGCCAGCCGGCGAGCGGCCGGAGTCGAAACGCCAGCAAGGCCTTCAGGGCACCACCGGCCAGCAGAAAGGTCCCGACCAGCAGAGTCAGGGACAGGATGCCCGTGCCGGGATAGATCAGCACGAGGCTGCCGACCGCAAGTGACAACAGGCTGCTCAGCAGGGTAAGGAGAAAACCGCGCCACTTGCGCACACTGAACGCATGCACGAACTGGGCAATGCCGGCGACAACCAGCACCATGCCAATGCTTACCGCGACGGCCAGCGTCGCCATGAATGGAAAGACCACCGCCGCGATGCCCGCAGACAGCATTATCAGTCCGAGTGCCAGGAACCAGCCGCGTTGCCGACGCATCTCCCCGAGATCGATGTGCAGCCCTGCAACTTCATCATGGGTCGGTATTTCCATGTGTCACCTCCTCTCCGGCATGGCCGGCCACACGCTCATTCCTGCATCGCCGCCTCCTGCACTGACCGTGTCATTGCTTTCTACCCTAGCCAAGCGGGTCGACGCGGGCATTGAGATTTCTCAATACACAGCGACCTGGCCGGGTGGTATGCCTGCGAGTCGATTGCATTATCGCAATGCACGCCAGCCACCCTGCCGCTACGATATGGTTTTATCACCCTGATCAGCATCAGGAAGTACGCTGGCACTGGAGATATGCACATGAATTCGATTTCGGCCCCGAACAGTGAAAGCCGACCCGACCACCACTCACTAATGACGCCCGGAATACCGCCGCTGGCGATGCAGGACGGCTAGGATCCCTGTGCCATGCCAAACCGGCAGCACACCACGCACCCTGCCGCGGACCCGGTAACGGGTAACGGCTATGAAAAGGCCGTCGCCCTCCTGCACGCCTGCACCACCGATGACGGGTTCATCGCATCGCCCACCCGAAATGACAACTACTGCCGCATCTGGGCACGCGACGGGGTGATCATCGCCCTTGCGGCATTGCTTACCCGGCAGGATACCCTGGTTCATGCAGCAGGCCGCACACTGGAAACACTGGCCAGGTACCAGGGACCGCATGGCGAGATCCCCAGCAATGTCGACAGGAAAACAGAGCGGGTCAGTTACGGCGGCACCACCGGACGCGTCGACGCCGACCTGTGGTTTATTATCGGCTGCGGCGAATACTGGCAGGCCACGGGCGACGATGATTTCATTGACCGCCTACTACCGGTCATCGAGAAAGCGCGTTTCCTCCTCGGCGCCTGGGAATTCAACAACCGCGGGCTCATATACATACCACTCGCCGGCGACTGGGCGGATGAATACCTGCATAACGGGTATGTACTCTACGACCAGCTGCTGTACCTCCAGGCGTTGCGCACCCTGGCACACATGCACGCGGCAGTACATGATTCGAGCGACCATCTGCTGCTTGAAAAGCTTGGCCGGCTGCGGCACCTGATTCGCAGCAACTACTGGTTCGACGACAACGCTCCCCCTAAGGAGGTATACCACGAGGTGCTTTACCGGAATGGCCTGCAGGCAGCCGCTCATGATGGCAGACAGCACTGGCTGCCCGCGTTCTCACCCAGCGGCTACAGCTACCGGTTCGACGCCTTTGCCAACGTGCTGGCATCATTGTTCGGCGTGGCGAACACGGAGCAATGCCGCAAGGTGGATGCCTGTATCGCGGGCCGGCTGACCAGCGAGGTGTTGCCATTGCTACCGGCATTCCACCCCGTGATCAAACCGGTCGACGAAGACTGGGAGCATCTGCAGGTGATGTTTTCCTATACCTTCAAGAACCGGCCATACGAATTCCACAACGGTGGCCTCTGGCCCATGGTGACCGGGTTTTATGTCGCCGACCTCGCCCAGCGGCAGCTTGACTCCGAAGCACGCCGCTACCTGGATGCCGTGCACCGTGCCAATGCCCTGCCCATGGACGGGGAACCCTGGGGATTCGCGGAGTTCATAAATGGCCGAACCCTCGAGCCCGGGGGCACCCGGCGACTGGGTTGGAGCGCGGCGGGCGCGGTCATCGGTCACCACACCCTGCAGGGGCAGCGCTTGTTCAGAATCGGCGAGCCTCACGTGTGAGACCGCGCACAGAGAAGCACGGCAACGCGCATTCCGGCTTCAATCGGCAGCTGCACCGGCATGCGCGACCCGAATGGGATTCTTGCCGCTGCGGGTATCGAATAGCTGCACTCGCTCCGGCTCCAGCTGCAGGGGAATCGTGCCGCCCTCCACCGGGCTGGTAACCGGGTCGATGTGTGCGATGAACGAGTGGTCCTCCCGGGCCGCGGACGGAATATCCAGATCGTCGGGCAGTTCCAGGGAACCGCGCCCCCCGTGAGCGTGAGGCTGCCTCTCGGCAGCTCCAGACGCCCCGCAGTCCAGCGTCCGGGGATGATATTCATCGCCGGCGACCCGACAAATCCCGCAGCGAACAGGCTGACCGGATGCGCGTAGAGTTCGCATGGCGTTCCCACCTGGAGCATCTCACCTTACGCAATACCGCAATGGCCGCCCGGGGTGAGCGCCTCGGTCTGGTCATGGATCACGTAGATCGTGGTGGTGCCAAGCCTGAGCTGCTGCGGCGCAGCGTTGCGCAGCCCGTCAAAGGCCCCCGACGGTTCGTTGAAGACATACCAGCGCAGGTGGGGTGTCTCCGGCTCGCGTGTGTCACTCCCGGACAAGGCAACGTGCGGGTATTGCGATTAATCATTGCCGGGCGGGCCAGGATGGCGTTTGCTGCGGGCATCGCTGCTAGCCCAACTTAGCGGATTCGTCTCTGCGGTTCCGCCAACTTATTGATTGACCTGAGTCGCACCCCAAAGGTCTGCACTACAAGGGGTAGCGGTGTCGGCTTGGGCGGCAGTGATTTTGGGCGGTGGCTGAGCCGGCAATTCGACTCGCAGCCGCTCCAGCAGCAGCTTGAGTTCGGGCTCCGGCTCGGTGTGGCGCGTTAATGTAATGGTTCGAGCATCGGTGGTCGGGATATCGACATCGATCATCTGCACGCCGGTGAACTTCTCCAGCACGTTGCGCAGCGTCAGTCCGGGCGCATGCGTGCCACAGTCGCGTTTGTCGAGCAGGAGCTGGCCGCTGGTGACGGCCTGGTGCTGCGTTACCGCAGCGAGCGAAGTGAGGATGGCCTGCCCACCGGTGAAGGCGTGTTCCTGCCCTGTTCTTTCTGGCTGATTGACAACATGGCGCTGGATGTCCGCAGCGACGAAGCCCGCGCGCTGTTCGAGAAACTACTTTCCCTGCGCAGCGACACGGGACTGCTGGCGGAGGAGTATGACCCGCAGCGCAAGTTCCTGCTGGGTAACTATCCCCAGGCATTCACGCACATCGCCCTGATCAACAGCGCGCGCAACCTGACCCGCAGCGGCGGTCCGGGCGAGCACCGTGCAGACGACGCGCAGCACAGTGGCGCCCCGACCTGAGCAAGCGACACTAGGCGTGACACCGGCTCAGCCGTTGCCGCGAAATCCCGGGTACAGGGTCATCCCCCCGTCAACGACTATGGTGGTCCCAACCACGTAGTCGGAGTCATCCGAAGCAAGCCAGCGCACTACCCGCGCAACGTCCTCGACTTCACCAATGCGCTGGTACGGGATCAGCTTCTGCAGATCGCTGCGCGCCTCCTCGCTGTCCCAGGCATCCCGGTTGATAGATGTCTTGATCGCACCCGGTGCCACGGCGTTGATGCGGATACCCTTGCCGGAGAACTCCTGCGCCAGGCTCTGCATTAGCAGCATCACACCGCCCTTGGAAGCGGCATAGTTGACGCGCCCCGCCCAGGGAATCTGCTCGTGGACCGAGCTCATGCAGATGATGTTACCGCGGCAGCGACTCGGGCCATGCTCGTGCCCGGGGCGCAGGAACTCCCGCACCGCCGCACGGGCGCAGAGAAACTGGCCGGTAAGATTGACATCGATAACGCGCTGCCATTGTGCCAGGGTCATGTCAACGGTTGCGGCATCCTGCTGGATGCCGGCGTTGCTGACCAGCAGGTCCACACCTCCCATTATTTCCCGTGCATGGTCGAACAGGCGCTCCACATTGTTCTCATTGCTTACATCGGCGCAGTCAACATCCGCCCGGCCGCCCGCAGCGCGAATTTGTTCGGCCACCGCTTCCCCCGCGTCCCGGTCACTGTGGCAGTTGACCACCACCCGGGCGCCGCTGCCGCCGAGTTCGCGCGCAGCGGCCGCACCAATGCCCGAACTGGCGCCGGTCACGATGGCGCGTCGACCCTGCAGTGTTTGCTGTCCTATATCACTCATGGCTGTCTCCTTCTGCTGCGTGGCGGTGTTCCTATTCCCCGTAGGCAATGGTACTGAGCAGTGCCAGTTCCGCCTGCCGGGAATCCAGGCGTGTGTGCTGGGCCACCACCGGCTGATTCGATTCGATCACGCTGGCGAAATCCGTTTCCTTTGGCACCGGTTCGGGATCTTTCAGGTTGTTGAAACGCACATGGCGGGTGCGCCGCGCCGGCACCGTGACGCGGTAGGGTCCGGCAGGCTCTCGGTCAGTGAAGTACAGTGTAATTGTCACCTGTGCATCCGCTTCGCCCGCATTCAGCAGGCACACGGTCTCGTGGCTGGTGAGCTGGGGCCCCTCCCCGTGGCTCCAGCCAGGCAGGTAGCCCTCAGCGATGGCCCAGCGTCGTTTTCCGATACTCGTCTTGCTCATGATGTCTCTCCTGTTGGGATGTCTACCACTCGGGACAGGCGCGCTCCGGCGGCACCTCGGAGGTGCCGCCGGAGCCGTCGCGCAGGGCCATGTGCAGCACCTCAGCCAGGTGCAGGGCGCGCCGCGGCGTGGACTGTGCGATCTGCTCGCGGCAGGCGTAGCCGTCGGTCACCACCAGCGCCGCCGCGGGGGCCGCGCGCACCGCCGGCAGCAGCACCCGCTCGCCACACTTCATGGCCACGTCATAGTGTGAAGCTTCGAAGCCGAAGGGGCCGGCCATGCCGCAGCACCCGGTCTCCGGCAGATCGAGGTCCAGTCCCATGCGCTGCAGCAGCTCGTGCTCGCTGTCGAAGCCCATCACCGCATGATGATTGCAGTGCACGTGCACGAAGGCGCGGCGTTCCAGCCGCGGTGGCTGGTAGCCGGACGACCCGGCAAGGAATTCCCCCAGCATCCGCGCCTGCCTCGCAAGCCGCGCGGCGCGCGGGTCATCGGGTAACAGGCGCGGCAGTTCATCGCGGAAACTGGCGATGCAGGCAGGCTCCAGCCCGACCACGCTCATATCCTGGTCCAGGTAGGGCTCGAGCACATCCAGGGTGTGGCGGAGCTGTTTTGCAGCGCGGTCCAGCCAGCCCCAGGCGAACAAGGGCCGGGCGCAGCAGCAGCGCGCCTGCGGCACCTCCACCCGGTGCCCGGCCGCCTCCAGCACCGTGACCGCTGCCGCCGCGGCCTGGGGATGAAAGTGGTTGTAGAAGGTGTCCGGCCAGAGAACCACAGGCTCCCCGTCGGGCCGGCGCGAGCCGCGCCGCCGGTACCAGTCCTGGAAGGTCTGCCGCGCGACACGCGGCAGACGCCGCTCCCGGGCAATCCCGGCAGCGGCCTTCAGCAGGCAGCCGGGGACAGACGCGCCGCCGAGCGCGTTGAACAGGCGCGGCGCGTGCGCCGCCGCCCGCGCCCACCAGTGGATCAGCCCCATGGCATAGGCTTCCCGCGGCCGCAAGCGGCCGCGGTAGTAATGGTAGTTGAACTCCGCCTTGTAGGTCGCCATGTCGACATTCACGGGGCAGTCCTGCCGGCAGGCCTTGCAGGACAGGCATAGGTCCAGCGAGGCATGCACCGCCTCGCTGCGCCAACCGTCGTGGAGCGGGTCTCCCTGCAGCATCTCGAACAGCAGCCGTGCCCGGCCGCGAGTGCTGTGTTGCTCCTCGCGGGTCGCCATGTAGCTCGGACACATCACGCCACCGCCGTGGCGCCGGCATTTGCCCACCCCCACGCAGCGGCTCGCCGCGCGCATGAAGCTATTGTTATCATCCGCGAAGTGGAAGCGGGTCTGCGGATCCTGCAGCGGGTGGTCCGGCCCCATGCGCAGTTCGCCGGTGACCGGATAGGGGTCTACCACCTTGCCCGGGTTCATGCGGCCCTGTGGATCCCAAACCGCCTTGAAGCGGCGCATGGCAGTCAGCAGCTCGTCGCCGTACATCTGCGGCAGGAGATCCGCGCGGGCCTGACCGTCGCCGTGCTCGCCGGACAACGATCCACCGTAGGCGACCACCAGGTCGGCGGCATCGCCAAGGAAACGCCGCCAGGTCGTCACCCCCTCGGTACTCGCCAGGTCGAAGCTGATGCGGGTATGCACACAACCGTCACCGAAATGACCGTAGAGGGCGCCGGTGTAATCGTAGCGCGCCAGCAGGCCGCGAAATGCCCGCAGGTAATCGGCCAGGCGCTCTGGCGGTACCGACGCGTCCTCCCAGCCCGGCCAGGTATCGCGCTGATCCGGGACATGGGCGGTGGCGCCGAGTGCGGACTCGCGCACCTTCCAGACACTGGCCTGCTCCGCCCGGCCGGTGACCAGGCGCATCTCCGGTGCGCCGGCACCACGCTGCCGGTCCATGAACGCCCGCGCCTTGTCACTGGCCGCCTCCGCGTTTGCGGCGCCGAACTCCGCCAGCAGCCAGGCATCTCCAGGTGGCAGGATATCGAGATGCTCGGGGTGCAGGTGCTTGCGCCGGATATTCTCCACCAGGCACTCGTCTATACCCTCCAGGCCGATCGGGTCCGCCTCGAGCAGGTCGGGGACGGCCGCGGCCGCCGCATACAGGTCTGGATAGCCGAGCAGCAGCAGGACCCGCGCCGGCGGGCTGGGCACCAGCCGCAGCCGCGCCCGCAGCACGGTGACACAGGTACTCTCGCTGCCCACCAGGGCCCGCGCCAGGTGAAAACCGTTCTCGGGCAACAGCTCGTCCAGGTTGTAGCCGGACACGCGCCGCGGGATGCGCGGATAGCGGCTGCGGATGAGGTCGGCGTAGCGGTCGCGCAGATCGCGCAGGTCACGGTAGATCTGCCCCTGCCGGCCGCCGGCCGCGGCCCGCCGCGCCAGTTCCGCATCTGCACAGGCCTCCACCCAAAGGCGCTCGCCGTCGTAGGTCAGCACCTCGAGCGCCTCGACATTGTCGGCCGTGCGGCCCGCCATAACCGAGTGCACACCGCAGGAGTTGTTGCCGATCATGCCGCCCAGGGTGCAGTGGTCGTGGGTGGAGGGGTCCGGGCCGAAGGTCAGGTGATGCGCCTCCGCCGCATCCCGCAGATCGTCCAGTATGCAGCCCGGTTCCACCAGCGCCGTGCGCGCCTCCGGGTCGAGTTCGAGGATCCGGTTGAGATGCCGGGAGGCATCCAGCACCACCGCCGCGTTGCAGCACTGGCCTGCCAGACTGGTGCCGCCGCCGCGGGTGAACAGCGGCGCCTCGTGCTCGCGGCACACGGCCACCGCCTCGACCAGGTCATCCACGTCACACGGCAGGACCACGCCGATCGGGACCTGGCGGTAGTTGGAGGCGTCGGTGGCATACAACGCCCGGCTGCCGGCATCGAAGCGCACCTCGCCGCGCACCCGCCTCCGCAGGGCGGCCGCAAGGCGGGTGGCGCGCGCGGCCGGATAGTCGGGCGGACGTCGCGGAACTTTCCGGGCGGACGCATCCATGGCATCACACAGCGTAGCGGGCCGCTTCGTCCATGCGCAGCGACAGGCCGTGACCGGGACGCGTCCGGTCCACCTGCAAGGCGCCGGCCAGCGGCTGCACCACGCCCTCGAACAGGTGTTCCTCGATACGCACGTGATCGTGGAAATATTCCATGTGGCGCACGCCGGGCAGTGCGCTCATGGGGTGCAGGTGCAGCGCCGGCGCGGTATGGGAGGATAGCGGCAGCTGGAAGGCGCGTGCCAGCGCCGCCACCTGCAGCAGTCCGGTGATGCCGCCGCAGCGGGTCGCATCGGCCTGGATGACATCTACCGCGCCCGCCGCAAGCATGCGGCGGAAATACACTAGGTCGTAACCATATTCTCCCGCCGTCACTTCGACACCGGGTGGTACCCGATCCCGCAGCAGGTGCAGACCCGCGAGGTCGTCGGAACTGACCGGCTCCTCGAGCCAGCTGACAGCGGCCTGCTCGCGGAATTGCACCGCAAAGTCCAGGGCCTGCTTGCGGTCGTAGGCACCGTTGGCGTCGACGAACAACTCCGCTTCACTGCCAATCGCCTCGCGCCCCGCCATCACCCGGCCGACGTCGTCGGCCGGGTGTGTGCCCACCTTCATCTTAACCCGCGGGATACCCGCCGCCACCCAGTCGGAGAGCTGCCGCAGCAGTCGCTCCATCGAGTAGCTGGTAAATCCCCCGCTGCCATACACCGGCACCGGCTCGCGACAGGCGCCGAGCATGTCCACCAGCGGCACCTCCAGCAGGCGCGCCTTCAGATCCCACAGGGCGGTGTCAACAGCCGCGATGGCGCAGGAACACAGCCCTGGCCGGCCCAGATTGCGTACTGCCGCCACCATCGCCTCCCACAGCTCGGGGATCGCCAGCGCGTCGCGGCCCTGCACCACGCCGGCCAGGGTGCCTTGAATGAGTCCGCATGCAGCGGCATCGGTATAGCTGTAACCGCAGCCCCACACCCCGTTCGCCGCGACGCGCACCAGCACCAGGGTCGTGCTGTCCCAAGCCAGGGTCCCGTCGCTCTCTGGAGTGTCTGTCGGGAAGCAGTAGGCCGTCGTCTCGACCCGTTCGATGGCGATGCCCATCCTCAGAGAAGCTCGCGCACCTTGTCGGAAAGCACCGTCAGGGCGATCCTGTCCCGGTTCGGTGTGCCGCGCAGCAGGGACTCGGCGAACTTCCGGCTCTGCTCCAGGCTGACTTTGGGCGGCATCGGCGGTTCGTGGGGATCCACCAGCGCCTGTACCACTACCGGCCCCGGCTCGGACAACGCCTGGTCGAGGATGCTGCCGCAGTCCTTCGGGTCCTCGATGGTGTACCCCTTGGCGCCGCAGGCCTGGGCGAAGGCTGCGAAGTCGATGGGCTCCAGCTCGCAGCCGAACTCCGGGTTGCCCAGAAACACCATCTGCTCCCACTTGATCTGCCCCAGTGTATTGTTCTTGACGATGATGATCTTCACCGGGAGTTGGTGCTTGATGCAGGTGGCCAGCTCGCCCATCAGCATGGTGAAACCGCCATCACCCACGAATGCCACACACTGGCGCTCCGGCCAAGCGACCTGCGCAGCAATGGCGTACGGAAAGCCGTTTGCCATGGTCGCCAGATTGCCTGACAGGGTGCACAGCTGGTTGCGCCGGATGCGGATCTGGCGCGCGTACCATGTGGCGATGGTCCCGGAATCGCAGGTGATCACCGCGTCGTCGGCAAGCCGCCGCCCCAGCTCCCATGCAATGACCTGGGGCTTTATGGGCGTTTCCTGCAGCGTCCCCCGCGCCTTCATCATGTCATTCCATTGCTGCATACCCTTGCGGGCATTTTCCAGGAAATCGCGATCCTCATTGCGCTGGAGCATTGACTTCAGGGCATTGAGGGATTCTTTCACGTCGCCCACCAGCCCTACCTCCGCCGGATAGCGCAGGCCGATACGCGCCGGGTCGATGTCGATCTGCACGCAGCGCGCCTGTCCCGGCTGCGGATAAAACTCGATATAGGGAAAGCTGCTGCCCGCAATCAGCAGCGTGTCGCAGTTCTCCAGAGCCTCCTGCGAGGGTAGCGTGCCGAGCAGTCCCACGGAACCCGTGGTATAGGGGCTGTCATCCGGCACCGAGCATTTGCCCAGCAGGGGCTTGGCGATCACGGCACCGCGGGTCTCGGCAATCTCCTCGAGCAGCTCGCCGGCACCGATCGCACCGCGCCCGGCCAGGATCACCGTCCTGCGGCCGGCGTTCAGCAGTTTTGCTGCACTATCGAGTGACTCCCGGTCGGGCAGGCGTGCCCCGTGTACCCACAGGCTGACATTGTGACCAGGCACATTGCGCGCGCTCGCTTCACTCTCGTCGACGGTTTCACTCTGCAGATCCACCGGCAGACAGACATGCGCCACGCCGCGCTGGCTCAGTGCAGTACGGCAGGCGAGGTGGGTGACATTGCGTACGTGGTTGGGGCTCATGACCCGCGCGTTGTACACCGACACGTCCATGAACAGCTTGTCCATCTCTACGTCCTGCTGGGTATGTGTCTGGATCAGGTCGTGGAACTGCATTCCGGTCAGCGCCACCACCGGTGCCCCGTCAAGCTTGGCGTCGTACAGTCCGTTCAGCAAGTGGATGCCGCCGGGGCCGGAGGTAGCCAGGCAACAGCCGAGCCTGCCGGTGAGTTTCGCATAGCCGCAGGCCATGAAGGCTGCCGCCTCCTCGTGGCGCACCTGGACGAAACGCACTCGCTCCTGGCGGGTGCGCAGCGCTTCGATGATGCCGTTGATGCCGTCTCCGGGCAGTCCGAAGATCACCTCGACACCCCACTCGCTCAGGGTATCGATCAGTAGGTCCGCTGCCGTTGTTGTCATGCTGTGCCTCCCGCTGGCCCGGCGTTTGTCTTCCTGGAATCCGCACCCAGGTCCTGTTTCACTGCCTGGAGTTGGTATGCGCGATCAATGAAGGTGCCGGACCCGGAAACCTGACCTGCACACACCACGTGCGTTGATTATTGCCGGCAGCGCAAGAGGGTCGCATTGAGATTTCACAATGGCGGTGGCACTCACAGCGCGTTGCACGCGTACTGCCTGCGGCCCGTCGGGCGTCCGGCAGGCCGGCAACGCGGCCATTGCGGAAACACAATGACGCTGCCGGGCGCAGGCTGTAGGCATTCAGATATTCGAGACTTCGCGTGCACCGGGCACTGTACGTACGGCCTTTGTCGGGACGCATTGCAGCCGCATCGATCGGGACAGCCGCACTGCCGGTCCGCGTGCGGGCAGATACCGGCACCGCAGAGGGACATGAGGCACTCATGAAGACAAGCATTGACATACCGGTTGTTGGCGCGTGCGAGATCGACGCTTGCGCTTACAATACCGATCAGCATTATCATGCCCGGGCCATCACCATCGGTGACGGAGAGATCCCGGAATGCGACACCCTGTTCCGGGGTGTCGGACGCGTGCATGCCGTGGATATCCAGGCCGTGGTCGGTGCCTGCAAGATCAGCAGCTGCAGGTTCAACGATGACCTCGAATGCAGCGCGGACTCTATCCGGGTCGGACGCAGCGGCGACAATGCGCAATGTCTGACCTATACCCGGCAATGAGCCCGCTGCGGATGAAGCGGAACAGCAACCGGCGGGGCCGCGCCGGGTAGCGCCGGCCGGTACGGGTCACCCGGACGCCAGGCACCCATCGGCGCCAACGCAATCCGCCCCGGCCGGGCCGGGCCACCATGCTGCCTACCGGTATCGGGATATAGCGATCTCTCCCTGAACCACCGGCCTCGGTCAGCCGGCGCGGCGCAGGGCCACCCGTAGCGCCGCGTCGATAAACGGGTAGCGGTATTCAAAGCCGGTCTGCAGGAGTCGCGCGGGCAGCACCTTCTGCCCGGTCAGGTAGAGATGCGCCAGTTCACCATAACGCAGGCGCATCGCCCAGCCGGGCGCGCGCAGCAGCACCGGTCGGTGCAGGGCACGGCCGATGGCCCGGGAAAATTCACGATTGCTTACCGGGTTGGGCGCGGTGTTGTTGAAAGGTCCCGACAGCGTACTGTCGCGCATGAACAGCAGGAAACTCTCCAGCAGGTCGTGCATGTGTATCCAGGAAACCCACTGCTGGCCGCTGCCGGCGTCGGCGCCGAGGCCCAGGCGGAACAGTGGCGCCAGCCCGGCCAGTGCGCCGCCACCGCGCCCCATCACGATACCGGTACGACTGATGCAGACGCGCACGCCATACTGCACTGCCGATTCCGCAGCATTTTCCCAGCGCCGGCACAGGTCTGCCTGGTACTCCTTGCCCACGCTCGAACGCTCCGTGAGCGGCTCATTGCCGCGCGCGCCATAGTAGCCGACTGCCGATCCGCTGATCAGCAGCTGCGGACGGGCTGCGGCGCGTGCAATCCAGGCGATGACCTGCTGCGTGGTATCGACACGGCTGTCAATCAGACGCTCCTTCACGTCCGGATTCCAGCGCTGCTCACCGAGATTCATGCCGGCGAGATTGACGATGACGCCGTGTGCGTCGTCGGCATCGAGTTCGTCCAGCGACTCCACGGCCCGGACGCGGCCGGCGAAGTGATTCCGGGCACGCTCCCGGTCGCGGCTAAGCACGCTGACCTCCAGGCCCAGCCCGAGCAGTCGTTCAGTCAGGGCCGAACCGATGAATCCCGTGCCGCCGGTGATCAGGATGCGCCCATATTTCATGATGGCGGCATCACGCATATCTATGGCCCTGATCCGGTGCGGGATTTCACGGTTGCGGCAATGCCGGCTGCAACGCGCCTCCCGGCACGAATAGGCGGCGGGCAGTACAATTATTGCCGGTGATACGTCTTGAAGCGGTAGCTTCAGACATCAGGCGAGTCCTTCCCTCCAGGGTGTCTGGCGAGTCGTTCAGGCGGTCTCGTATGCTGTGTTGCCACACCTTGTATTCTGCATGCCATCTGATGCACTGCATTGAAATATATCAATATCTCCTGCAGGGAAGGCTTGCCGCATCCGTGTGTACCCGGTTGCGACATGCGCCAATGCAGTACGCCTCAGTAGAATTACTGAGGCATCCTACGGATACATCACTCTCCCCACCTCAGGTTAGACTTTGGAACAAGAGCAGCAGCCACAGGAAAGTCTCAGGCTGGCATTGACTCCAAGCCAGTGTTTATCAGGCAAGCACTCTCTGTATAGATTGCTGTTTGATCGCCTGAGTTTGCGTTCATAAGAAGTGGGCGGTTGGGTATGTGGCTTACACGGATGCCATTGACTCGCCTTGGGAGAGGGTTTAATGGGTATGCCGCTTACAAGGATGTTTGCTAAATACCCGCCATCGACCTGATCCGGAACTATTCAAAAGTACAGCAGCGTTGCACTAATCGATATCATCCTGACAATCCAGGCACTTACATTGCCTGGCAAGAGAACCCGGATCAAGCCGTGGCTGGCGAGTCCGGCACCAGATGAATCCGTACCGCGCATCGCCAGCAAGCAGCGAGCCAATCCGGAATGACTGATACGGGTAGTGTCATGCAAGCTATGAAATTGAAACCTGGTAAAAAAGGACGATCAAGATCAGTGCAGACGAATGCCTGGACTGGCAATGCTATAACCTGCTCTACGAAGCTGCCTTCAGGTGCGGTCACCGGTTAATCAAAAAGATGGAGATCGATCTTTGCAAAACCAGGATCATCAGGCGATCAGGACTGGCGATGCTGTTAATGTTAATCAAGGAGTCTGGTCAATCGAGCGATGACATCGCGCTGGTGAACTGCCAGCCTGAAATACGCAGCCAGCTGGCCAGTTGCCGTTTCTCAGGGCGATTCCAGTTCCAATAGACCGCATCACGCAAACAGACAGTTCCGACAGCACACAACGCATGCAGGAGGGTTTCCGCACATGAAGATGCTGACGATCCCCTTGATGGCAGTCCGTGCAATCCATGCGTACACCCGGGGAAGTGGTCAGCCTCGAACATACCTGCCGGGACCATGGAGGCATTTATGAATCTCGCGAAGCCTTCGAACGGAAGCAGCTCGGATTTGCCTGCTACCTCACCCGGACACTGGTCGTCTGGAGCACCGGGGTTCGTTCCAGTTGTGCCGCAAGCCGCTCACTGCTCCGTGTACTCGAAACCGTAGTGCCTGTACAAGGCGATCTGATACTCACGGCTGAGAGCCGTGGAGCTGTCATATTCCGGTGCGGACTGGATGGTTTCCCTGGGCAGATCGACCCGCACCTCCGTGTCAGTCCAGTTGACTTGCTGAATCCAGGCAGGTGCAACCAGTAGCTTCTTTCCTGGTAGCCAGTTGCGTGTATCAATCTCCAGGTAGCGAACCGCCCAGCCGGGCTCCTCCAGAATGAAGTCCTCTACATGACCGAACTCGCCGTCCACGGCATGAATACGGTATCCCTGCACCTCGCCACTGCTGTGAAGGTGGGGATTATCGGGCTCGTCAGGCACAGTATCTGCCAGTGGCGGCAGGTAAGTCGTCTGCGCTGAAAGTGGATCGCTGTTCCAGTATGGCTCCCAACCGTAGTATTGGTAGTATTCCTGCTCGTAGTGACGCGAGACCGGCAGCTGTGTATCGACCGGGGGTGCGCGTTCCACCTGTTCCCGTGTCAGCTCGACTTCCAGGCATTGGCTTTCGGTGTCGACCGCACTGACAACCCGCGGTGCGATCAGCACTTCCTGTCCAAGCAGCCAGTTGCCGGTGTGCACGATGAAATACCGGACCGACCAGTGCTGGTCGTCGAAGTAGACCTGTTTCAGGGTGCCGATTTCACTGTCACGCGCCTGCAGCGAATACCCGGTCAAATCACTCAACTTGTGCAGCTTCAACATCGCCCGCTCCTTGACCCTGTGACCGGGTTGCTGTGGCCTGCACCCGGTACTTCACCCGTATTGGGACTATGCGGGTGTGTCGGGTTGCTCATCATGAATTCGGGAAAAGTAATTCTCCAGCTCCGCAAACACGTGATCGAGTGGTCCGGCGGTAATGAGGCGACCTGCAGCGTTACACACAATAAATGCGTCCTGCTCGCGATCGCGGCTGACAGTGACCGCCAGTCTGTCGTCTGCGCCGCCGGTATGGATTTCGAAGCGGTCATCCCCCTCGGCGTTTTTACCCCAGCGCCAGCGTGTAGCACGACCCCGGGCAATGGTATGCCCGGCATAGCTTTCCAGCTTGTCCCGATCCTCCTTGCCGATGAAATTTTCCGGTAATCTGATGACTCTGGTCATATTGCCTCTGAAGTTGTCCGCGGAGTGACTCCGGGATAGTTGCGAATCAGGTTATCCAGAACCGGGACAGCCTGCCCGATGTCCCGTAACGGTTTCTGCCTGGTTATATGCTGCTACTTTACCATTTTTGCGCCGATCACTACCTCTGTCATTGACGTTTGACAATAGACTCATGCCAAGCCGCAAGCCATGCGCATGGTCGCAGAATTACGCAACCCCTGACACTCCGCCTGGAATCAGCCTCGGCCCTGGCCGCCTGTACACTGGCGCAGCTTGCACCTGCTTATTATATACGACACGTTCGACCCCGACTGGTTCTGACAGCGGCCAGCCTGCGAACTGACAGCGCAGCAGACGAGCGTGAATGTTCCGGGTCACCTGTCCGTCGACTGTACCCGTGTATGACGTAATCCGCTTGATATATCGCAATGACACTACCCCTGAAATGCAGCATCTTGCAAAAAGGTATACCTGTGAAAAGCGCAACCGGCAGGTATGACTTTGAAGCCGGGAATACAGGTAAAACCCTGCATCCGATGAAGAGGGGTTACAGCCAGGCTGTTCACTACAGGAGGAGACAGAACCATGATCGAAGCAAGACTACTGCGAGAGGATGGCATACTCGTCGTGTCCCCGGTGGATACGCTGGAGGCCACTGACTTCGAGCGTCTCCGCCTGCTCGTAGACCCCTATATCGAAGAACACGGTGAACTCAAGGGACTGTTGATCGACGTGGAAACATTCCCCGGCTGGGAGGACTTTTCAGGCTTGCTGTCACATCTGCGCTTCGTCCACGACTATCAGCAAAGAATAAACCGGGTTGCCGCAGTCACCGACAGCGATTTTCTCGCGATACTGCCGCAGGTCGCGGATTACTTCGCCGCTGCCGAGGTGCGTCGTTTCGACTACACGGATCGCGACCTGGCTTTGAACTGGCTGCGCACCGGCATCAATCTTCCCTGAGATGTCATGCAGGCATGACCAGCATCGAACCATTGACCCGGAAACCGGCCTCAGAGGAAGATACACATCATGAACCCTCAGTCCTCCATCACAATAAACAGTTCATGACGACAGGGAAACCGGCATACGGCTTCACGACCGGGCTGCCGTCAGGCCTCCACGCCCACTAGGTTGCTGCAGCATGTCAGTCAAGCGGAAGGCAGGAGAATACGACAGGGTCGGAACACCCGTCGAGAAAAAGCTTGAGGACATCATTCCCCCGTTTCAGCGCTTCACTCACGACCAGACGACGGGAAGCATCCTCCTGATCTTCTGTACGTTCATCGCACTGCTGCTGGCTAATTCCGTGCTCGACAGCAAGTATGAAACCCTGTTATTGACACATACTGGCCTGGTTTTCGGTGAGTGGTCGCTCAGTATGAGTCTGCGCCACTGGATTAATGAAGGTTTGATGAGCCTGTTCTTTTTCGTGCTAGGCCTGGAAATCAAGCGCGAGTTGCTGGTGGGGGAACTCAGGGGCGCACGCCGCTCCGTCCCGATGATCGCCGCGGCACTCGGCGGCATGCTGGTACCGGCGCTGCTTTACACGGCATTCACTGCCGGAACACCGCTGGTCCATGGCTGGGGCATCCCCATGGCAACCGACACGGCCTTCGCCGTCGGGGTACTGGTCTTGCTGCGCAGGCACATCCCGGCCGGACTGACCACCTTCCTGACAGCACTCGCTATCCTCGACGACCTCGGCGCCATCCTCGTGATCGCCGTATTCTATACCAGGACCCTGGACCTTTATTTTCTGGCGGCAGCAACCCTGCTGCTCATAATTCTGATCATGCTGAATATGGTGGGGATTCGTCGCCCGAGCGTGTATTTCCTGATTGGAGGACTGGTGTGGCTGGCCATGCTTGGCTCGGGTGTGCATGCGACCGTAGCGGGTGTGCTGGTCGCGCTGACCGTACCGGCACGTCCAAAACGAGGGCCGGACTGGTTTGTCAACGAAACCCACGAATTGGCGGATGAATTTGCCAGCCTGGAGCGAAAAAGCAACAAGCCCCTGCTCGGCGAGGCGGCACAGCACGAGGTTGCCGAGCGAGTCCAGGAAACGGTCGAGAAAGCCACCACGCCGTTGCAGCGTTGGGAAAACTACCTGGAAACACCCGTCGCCCTGCTGGTCATGCCATTGTTCGCCCTGGCCAATGCCGGAATTCCGGTTGACCTACAGGAACTTGCCGGATTGTGGACAGAACCGCTCGCACAGGGAATCTTCCTGGGGCTGGTGCTCGGCAAGGGAATCGGTATCATATCCATGACATGGCTCAGCCTGCGGCTGGGGCTTGGCCAACTGCCGGCAGGTGTCGAAATGCGGCATATTGCAGGAATCGGGCTGCTTGGCGGCATGGGTTTCACAATGTCAATTTTTATCACCAACCTCGGATTCACCGCAGATTCCGCGACGCTGGTCACGGCCAAGTCGGCCATTCTGTTCGCCTCTCTGGCAGCCGGTGTATCGGGCTTCCTCTGGCTGCGCCTGCAGGGGCGAGTACCGTACAAGCGGGCACAGGAAGGAACACTCGATACGGACTGAAAGTTCGGAACAAGCAAGAGATGTGAATCAACCGTCTGGTACTACTCAAGCAACAAGCGGGAGATAACACAGACGTTTCTTTCAGCCAGGGTTTATATACACGGTGACAAAGACGCAGGTTTGGGCAAATACTGTTGGCTAACACACTATCCGGCAGGGAATTCCTGAACGACCGGATGGCTCTGCCCTGAGCAATATCCGTAAAAAGGCGAAAACAGCAGTGCCTGTTCGCCGAAAAATCCCTGTTCCATCTCGCGGTAGAAATTCCGCTGCGCGCCAAGCGGCCGGGTCTCCAGTTCGCCCTTGGCACGCTGATAGACAATACTGCGAAATTCACGTTTGATGGTAAACGCATCGATTTTGTTTTCGATAAAGTACTGTTGAATCTCGGGACGTACCATCTCCAGGAAGTAGCGCACGTGCCCAATAACCGGGAAGTTACGCAACAGCGTGTGTTTGCGCTGCAGGCTGTCGTGGATTCCGACCAGCAGCAGCGGGCCGATAACGACCAGTGACCAGGGCGCGCTCGGCCACACCAGCGCAAGCAGCAAAACGATCGCCAGAAACGACGTGGATCCGATGTAGAACCAACGGCGTACCATCGTTAGCCCGGTGCCCCGGAAGGGAAGCGGTCACAAAGCATGCCACTCTGAATGTATGTAGTACCGGGCCTGCACCTCAGGCAGTCATCCGGAATCAGACGCAGCCAGGAAGGGTTAAAGTAGCTCAGTGACATAGCGCTCCAATCAGAATCAGGGTCTCGTGGCGTAGCAGCCACGAGTGGCTTTCTCGCGATGCGCGAGCGTTGTTGAGGATAGTCCGACGTCAAACAGCCATACAAGCTGTGCCGTATTCTGCTCCTGAGCCGGATACTGCTACATCTTGATCAGGCGTCCCCGTTTCCGGATGTTTTTTTCCTTCATGCTGGTTTCGCGATCATAGCGCCGCTCCCACTCCTTCAAAAATCTGGCAACTGCCTTTTGCCTGGCTTCATCTTTCTTCACCAGGCTCCTGTACAGGGAGCGCTGGTCACGAACCAGCAGTTTCAGCTCGCGATAGTCAGACAATATACTGTCACGTTGTTGCGTTGCACTATCCAGTTTTTTTGTCAGCGACATCAAGGCACGTTGTGTCTGTGCGGTATCCCGAGCCCGGTGCAGGTTGCGTGCCTCGGCCAACCGTTGTCTCAATCCTGCGATTTTCTCCAGTATCTTTACCCGACGCTGCTCCATCCTCGTCAGTTTACGCTCGGCCGCTTCCAGCACTGTCCGTTGCTCGCCCAGCTCGTCCGACGTGACATTCAGCGTGGCGATCTTCTCGAGGTTGTTACGCATCAACGTTCGATCTTTGCCCAATTCTGAATTCTCCTTCGTAATCTGCTCATTAGAAATGTGCCGGAGAGGCACCTTAATCACGGGCCTTGCTAGATGACAGCGCCTCGCACAGCCCAGGCGTTGGAGCGTCCCTGCTGCTTCTGTCCAACACCCACCACTCCTCTGTCCAGATACAGGGCCCAGGTCCAGTCGGGTTCATACATGCTGGTTGTCGAGGACCAGTAGACCGCAGCCAACCGGTTGAAGACTTTCGCTGAGGCGGCCAGCGCCGGCCGTGCGCGACTGCAATCAACCAGTGATTCCAGCTCGTTGATGTTCGATAGGCGCCAGCGGTTCGGGCCGCGATGCCAGCCAGCTCATCTTCCCAGCTCACGTCGCCATCCGCAAGGTTCGCACAGCGATACCAGCAGAGTCCGGTCAGGTGGTCGATTACACCTGTCTCTCCAACACTGAAACGCAACTCCGGCCAGGATCGACCCGCCTGAATGGCCCCGTTCTGGCCGCTGCCGGATGCTTCGATTCGCAAACCGTGTGCGTCATAAAAGGCACGCTGTCCGGTCGCAGGAAGCCAGTGTGCAATGGATCCGCGCACCGTCCAGACCATGAACGACTGGTCCTTGCCGTCGTAGAACATGCGACCACCGGCCATATGCACATTCCAGGCATGGGACGGGCTGATAGCGGCCGTGGTCAATGTCCAGTACCAGCCCTGAAATAGGTTTTCGAACGGGTGCTGTTCCGGCAGCGCCGGCCTGGTGGTCTGGTGACTGACCAGGCTGCGCAACTCGCGCCGGTTGGGCAGCCGCCAGTCGCGCTTGCCCAGGACCTGCTCCTGATTCATGTGCTCAATAAACTCGAGGGAATCCTGCCAGGTCATCGGAAACTCGCCAAATCCGGCATCCCGCAGCCGGTGCAGCCCGGTAGCCGTATCGATGACAATACCGTTGTGCAAATCGAAACGGCCGCGAGACTGCCAGGCCGCGCCGAGACCGGTCTCCGCATCCTGCCCGGAACCCGCACACGCGATACGTCCTCCATACCGGTCATAGCACCCGGTCTGTCCGGTTTGCAGATAGCTTTTCGTCCGTCGCGACATGGTCTCCGGAAAATGACAGATGCTGTCCGGTACAGCACAGGGTGATGTCTGCACAGGCCGTGGGTCGGTCATGGATTTTCATATTGAATGGCCCCGCCTGTCTCCGCATTGACATATATCAATGTGGCTGCGCCTGTGGAAAACCGCCATGCCTGTGCGCTACAGCAGCACTCGATGGCGTTCGGTCAGCCTGAGGTGCCATCCTGAAATCCGGCTTCGGGAAGGTCCCGCATACCGCAATGCGCACGGGCGCAGGCCAGCACGATCAGTAGCCCGGCGTGACAGTACCGGTTCCGATCGACTATGCTTCAGGGACAGACCTTTGTTCGCAAAGAACGCCTTTCGCGTATCCGGAAATGGCAGGCAGCACCCTGCACCGCAGTGAGACAACGGGCTGTGGCGCGTTGCGGGACACCGGAGACATATAGATGCAGCACCCGCTTCACACATCACTGCACACTGTGTTTACGGCCGGTTTGACCGGTCCATCGATGTGGCCATGGACTCAACCTTGCCGGCGACGCCCGCTGCGGGCGTCTGCCACAACACCATGAAACTCGACTGAATGTCGGGCGCAAGTGCAATTCGCGGGTTGCACTCCGCTGTTCGCCTGCGCGTCATTGCAAAATACCTGGGCCAGACATTCCTGGTGCTGGCTGTCCTGACCTGCATACCGGCCGCAGTGGCCGACATCAATGGCAACACAGGGATTGCCTTGCGGTATGTGGTCGTGATTCTGCTGTTCTCGGTCTATGGCGGCCTTACCGCCCGCCTGCACGTGACAGCTAACATGCAGCGCAACGAGGCCCTAGTCATTACCGTGCTGGTGTTTATGCTGTCGGCGTGTGCCATGTCCTTCCCGCTCATGGGCTATGGCGTTCACTTCGTCGACGCCTTTTTCGAGGCCGTGTCCGGCGTCACCACGACCGGGTTATCGACGCTGGAAAGCATAGAGATGCGTCCAGCCAGTTTTCTGTTCGCACGCGCCTGGATGCAATGGATCGGCGGACTCGGGGTGCTGGCACTGGTGTTGGCGCTGATAATGGAGCCCGGTATAGCAGCCAAGCGCCTCGGGGCCGATGAAAGAGTCGACATAGCCGGCGGCACGCAGTCGCACGTCAGGCGCGTCTCGCTGGTCTACCTGATTATTACAGTCATAGGCGTGCTCGCACTGCTGGTTGTCGGCGAACCCTTGCTGGATGCGATCGTGTATACCCTGACCGCGGTGTCGACCGGCGGCTTCGCAAATCATGATGCCAGTCTGGCGGGCATTGCCTCCTGGCCGGCGCGCGTGCTCATCACGCTGTTGTCACTGTCCGGCGCCATCTCCTTTTCCTGGTATTACCTGGGATACTACCGTCATGTTGCATCGCTGCTGCGCGAAACGCAGTTCCGGGGCTTGCTCGTCGTGTGCGCAGTGACGGTCATCGCGCTGTTCGGCTTCATGACGCTCGCTCATCCTGAACAGATGGCGAACAACCTCGCCAACGCAGCCATGACCGGTATTTCCGCACAGACAACGACGGGGTTTTCGAGCCTGCCCCTGTCCGGCATAGATCCCGGCAGCAAGCTCACGCTGATCGTGTCGATGTTCATCGGTGGCGAGCTGGGTTCCACGGCGGGCGGTCTCAAGGTCCTGCGGTTGATGATCCTGCTCAGCCTGGTGCGATTGCTGGTGCAGAAAGCTTCCATACCCGCCACCGGCCGTGTTTCCGCGACGCTGGACGGCACCCCCCTGCAGCCAGCTGAGATCAACACGGTCGTCTCGCTGCTGGTGGTCTACCTGCTGGTGATACTGCTCTCCTGGGCAGCTTTCCTGGCCGCCGGCCATGCACCAATCGATGCCCTGTTCGAGATTGTGTCGGCGCTCGCCACCGCCGGCCTGTCGGTGGGTGTCGCGTCGGCGGCGCTGGAACCCGCACTCAAGTTCGTACTGTGCCTGGACATGCTCATGGGCCGGGTCGAGGTAATTGCGTTTCTGGTGCTATTGTATCCGCGCACCTGGCTGACAAGAAAGAGAGGTTAACTGTTATGCGAGCAATATTCGTGGGCGCAAGTCCGTTGACCATAATGACGGCACGGCGACTGCTCAAGGCGGGACACGATGTGGTCATTATCGACATAGACGAGGACAAGATCTCCGACCTGTCAGATACCCTGGATTGCGGCTTCATTCACGGCGACGGCAGCCGGCCGGTCGTGCTGGAGGAACTGTCTCCGGGTGAAGGCGATATGCTGTTCTGTCTCTCCAGTGACGATCAGGATAACATCATCGCGTCACTGGTGGGACAGACGATGGAATTCAGCCGGGTGGTTACCAAGATTGAAGACCCGGACTTTGAAGGCATCTGCTCCAAGCTGGGACTGGAGAACGTGATCGTACCCGACCGCGATGTCGGTGAACGCCTCGCCGACCTGGTCGAGGGTCATGATGTAACCGATCTGAGCACAGCCGTGGAGGGTGGCATCCGCTTCTTTCATTTTGTCGCCCGTGAAAAGGACGCCGGCGATTCCAGTGCACTCGACCTCCCCGGGGAGTCCCGCGTCATCGTGGTCACCCGCGATGGGGTCTCGGACATCGTCGGCGAAGAAGATGAAATCAAACAGGATGACAAGGTGCTGGTGGTGACGCATCGACGGGAGCTGGATGAACTCAGAAAACGCTTTACATAGACTGAACGCCCGCTCGGTCAGCGGGGAATGGTGTTGGATATCATGTCCATAGGCGCGGAGTAACGGGTGTCGTCCCGCTCAGTGGCATTGAAATACATCAATGACGACAACTATCTGGCAGATTATTGTTTGGACGAGTGTGGAACTGACCTGAGAAGCGTGACGATTCCTGGACGCTTCTGAATTCATTCCATGCCTGCAAAGGAGGCTGACATGCTTGACTGAGCGCGCGACAGTATTTATACACACATTGCGCAAATGCAATACACCATGGAGACTTGTCATTATGAAATTACCTAAAATAATCGCACTGCTTCCGATTGCCACTCTGCTGGTCATGTCGGGAGGCTGTGAAAAGGAAGGACCAGCCGAGCAGGCCGGCGAGAACATCGACGAAGCGGTCGAGACAATGCAGGAAAAGGCTGAGGACACCAGGGACGCGGCCAAGGAACAAATGGAACAGGCGGGAGACAAGATCGAAGAGGCGACCGACCAGGTGACACAGTAAGCGGCGGCATCCACCGGATGTGCTGCTCGCCCGCCCCGCCGGGGTAACTGGCTGATTCTGACGGGTTTCGCTTTGCAGCAGGTACGGATTTTGTGTCTATGCATTTATCCATAGTAGAGCAGCTATGAATTGAGACCAGATCAAAGGTAACTGGAGCCAGATGAAAGGCACCTTGAAAGACGCATGGGGCAAGCTGACGGATGATGACCTGTCCAGGATCGAAGGGAACCGGGACAAATTAATAGGTACCCTGCTGGAGCGTTATGGTATTGCCCGTGATGAAGCCGAAAAACAGATGAAGGATATGTTCGATGGATAGTTTGATGGATGGAGTTGATTTCTTCCGTTGAACCCCGGCGGTACAGGCCGCAAGGATGACACCATGTTGAGTTGGGCATTGACTTTCCTGATTATTGCAATTATCGCCGGCGCATTCGGATTTTCCGGCATTGCCGGAACGGCAACACAAATCGCGTGGATACTGTTTGTTGTCGGACTGGTTCTTGCAGTGATCTTTTTTATCACGGGCCGACGTCCACGCGTCTAGGGGGATCTCCTGGCGTAACCAGGACCAGTCATCGCACTTCAGTCGGGTACGAACAGGATACCCGCCGGCATTCTGCTAATGGCATGGAACAACAGGAGTGCCGATAGCTGCTGTCTCACGCGTCAAGTGGCCTGCTTGGCAGCGGCGTTTCCCAGCACCTTGCAGCGGACGGACGATTAACAGCGGCAGCACCACCCAGCGTGGTTTGCGGAAGGCGATGCTGAGGATAATTACCAGAAACAGGGTCACACCCGCGCCGAAAACAATGAGGTCGTGACGAATATAGCCGATCGAGTCAGCCACGATCATCGGTACGCCGCCGAGGTACAGTCTGGCTGCGTCGCGATGGGTGTCCATGATGGCGCGGATGCGCTTCACATCATCCACCGCGCATCCCGGAATTGCCTCCTGGCTGCCCGCCGCACGAGGTCACCAGCCGGCAACCATCGCAGGGACAGATCATCTATTTGACAGTGCATACCAACTCCTTTGCGTTTAGGCGGTTGCCGGTGTGCGCTGCTACACCACGTGATTCAAGCCTGCCTGCATCGGGGTACCCGGCATTGATATTTCCCATTGCGAAACAGCGATGTCTCATGAGTCAGCAATCCAGCCTGCTATCCCCGGCCAGACCTGCATCACGGGCAGCCTCACATTCCCTTGCATGCCAGATGGCACTCAGGCGACGGCAGTAATTCGCTGGTGTGTCCGCAAACAGACGCCAGCCCAGCGTTTGCGCTTGTGCCCTGAACTGGTCCTGTCTTCTTTGCGCAAGCGCCGCGAGCGCATCGATCTCCTGCTGATCACCCAGGTCATCGCGCTCCTGCATGAACGTCTCACGCAGCACCGCCAGGTCGTGATCGTCGCCCAGCAGATCAGCAAGCTGCTTCGCCTCTGCCGCAAGCGCCTTCATCGGGGCAGGCCATAGCTCGCGCAGCAGACGCAAGTGATACCAGTGATATTTGACACGCTTGCGCCACTCGTGAAATCGCTCCTGCGTCGGGTCTTTGTAGCTGGCGTCCAGCGCCTTGCGTGCGCGCCGGTAGGTCCGCGAAAACCCCTTCTCAACGGCTGCAAAACCATCCTCCTCAAGACGCCAGCCCTGTACCCGAGTACGTGCATCCTGCAACTCCAGGGTGGTCTCACGCACCCGCTGCGGAAGTGACTCGTCCTGCTGAACCCCGGCGCGTCGGGCAATCATGGCCTGCCGCACCGTCGCGAAGGCATCCGCCCCGAGTTCCCCGCTGAAGGCTTCGCACAGCATGTCAAGGCTCGCCAGCATGGCATCGGCATCACGCGCAGCGGACAGACGTCTTGCCAGGTCACGGAACCAGGCATTCTCATCTGAGTAGGAAGCGGAAAACGCACCACGAAACAGTCTCAACAGACCGCGAATCTTCTTGCAGCGCTTGCGTAACTGGTGCACAGCCTCGGGCAGGTCCGCAGCATCGCCGCTCAGTTCCGCAATGGCCCGATCCAGCTGTTCGCCCACGATTCGTGGCATGCCGTCCGCAAGGGATTCGTTGAAATGCAAGCGGTAACTCATCGCACCTGTCCTCCCGCGCCAGCCCGCTGCGGCCGGCGGTGATTGTCTTTTGCCTGCCAGCACCCCACCAGAAGTGGTTAGCTGACGAAATCCGCAGTATCACTCGTATAGCTGGCGCCTGCATCCTGTATCTGTCATGAGGTATGCCCGACAGCAGAGAGCCCTGCATTGAAAAATCGCAAGGCACCAACTCGATGCGGGAAGGTGTTGTCGGCCAGACTTCTCGCTGCAGGTCGCATTCATGCCGGGACAGCACCGGGCATTGAAATTCATCAATGTCGGACGCCGGCAAGGGGCCTAGTTTTATTTCGAGACCTGCACCCGGCAGGACAATTCGAGCCCGCGACTGCCTGTGCGGGGAGCACTTTTGAACAACGAGGCAAGTCCGGATGACTGACAAGACAACTCTGACGTGCAGCAGTCAAAATATCGGGTTTTCACTATCCACGCAGGACCCGAACAGGCCGCCGCAAACGCCACCTGGACCGGGCAAGCCCCCGGTAAAACCACCCGGACCCGACAAGCCTCCGGTGATGAGTGATGCCGCGACTGCAAACACCTCCGTGGCTCCCACGGACATGGCAGTGGTAGAATTGTATTGCTGCCCCGCTGATACCGGAATTGAGGCCTTGCCGGTGCATGTCCTCAGCGTTGCCCGACATTCCTAGCGGCGGGAAACATGCGTTACGCCTATCAGGTATTTCTCAAGGGTCTGCTCGCGGTCCTGCCACTGGCAGTGACCTGCTATCTGATTATCTGGCTGGCCACGACGTTTGAGTCGCTGTTCAAGCCATTGCTCACAACCCTTTTTCCGGAGGACTACTATGTGCCTGGCATGGGTGTCGGAATGGGACTGCTCGGGGTCTTTGTCATCGGATTGATGCTGCAGGCCTGGATCATGCAGCGTCTCTGGCAGTTGGGTGAGAAGCTGCTGGACCGGATGCCGCTGGTGCGGCAGGTCTATGGCGCACTGAAGCAGCTTGTAGATTACCTGGGTAGCAAGGAGCAACCCGAGGGCAACACCGTGGTGATGGTGCGCTACGGGGATCCGCCCGTGCGTCTGCTGGGGTTGGTGACGCGCAGTGACGTGGAATATGGACCACAGGACGCCGACGAACCACTGGTCGCCGTGTTCCTGCCATGGAGCTATCAGGTTGGCGGATTTACCGTCTATGTCCCGCGCACTGCCGTGGAAGAACTCGAACTGGGGCGTGAAGCGGCGCTGCGCCTGGCCATCACCGCAGGCGTCAGTGCAGAGAACCGGCAGCCTCGGGACAACGCAATAACACGCTGAACGAGCAACACGGAACCCCCATGGCCACAGAAATTGAACGTAAATTCCTGGTATCCGGCGAGGACTGGCGCAGTGGCGACGCTACCCGGTACCGTCAGGGCTACCTGAACCTGGACAAGGAACGCACCGTACGCGTACGTCTGGCAGGAGACAGCGCTTACATAACCGTCAAAGGCGAAACCAGCGGCACCGCCCGCAAGGAATTCGAATACCAGATCCCGCCGCATGACGCGGACGAGATGCTCGCGACCCTGTGTCACCGGCCACTGATCGAGAAATGCCGCTACCGGGTCAAGCATGGCGGGCTGGACTGGGAAATCGACGAATTATTCGGCGACAATACCGGGCTGGTCGTGGCGGAAGTCGAACTCGATAGCGTGAAGCAGACCATCGAAAGGCCGGCCTGGTTGGGCGAGGTAGTGACCAGCGATCCCCGCTACTACAACGCCAGTCTCGTGCAGCACCCCTACCGCACCTGGAAGACACAGGGGTGAACACTGCCCCGCCGGCTGGCGGTTGACACCGCCATCCCCGGGCCGTGGCGGGCTGTGCAAACCCGAATACACGGGATTCGTCTTGGGTGCATCAAGAGACGCAGAAAGCCGCTGCCGCCGGCGTCTGCGAACACCCACTAGCGAGCCCCCGCCTGGCAGGACTCAGCCCGCCCAAGCGTTGCGCTTCACAATCAGCGCCTGCAGCACCTGTCGCTGCTCTGCAACGGAGCCGGTTTCAAGCTTTTGATGCAGACGTTCGAAAAGTTCGCGCTGCCTGCCGGTTGCAGGCAAGACAAGGTCAAGTGAGATACTCATGATTCTGGCGCAGCGTTTTCGGAAACGCCCCGCAATCTCCCAGAGAACCCACCCCGTAACCAGTCCGGCTGCAGCCATTCCGGGGAGTTTTGTCCTGCCTGCATAACCGTAAACAGGCGCCAGGCCTGTTCAGCAAGCACAAGGAAGCTTGCACAAACCGCGAGGATTGCCCACCCACCCACCGCAACGAGCCTGCAGGCAAGTCGCCAAAATTCCATGTCCCCGGTGCGCAGCGCACGGCGTGCTGTCGGCAAACACATTCAGTACCAACAGTATAACCAAGCACCAGCAGTGCCGAGACGGCGAGCCCAATCGGGATTAGCGTTGACATAGAATCATAGGTTTATAACAGCCGGATTGCCGCCTGCAAGGTGAATTTCCAGCAGTTTGACCCAGTATGCCTGATATACGTGGAAGCTGCCTGCTTGCAGTCTATGGCTATATAAATGAGGTTGCTGCCGCAGCGGTTGACCGGTCGATGAGTACCGGGTAGCGGTTGGCGAGGAAGCATAATCCGCGCAGCGGTCTAATCCGTCCGGGCTGCTTCTGATCGGGTACTGTCATATACCTGCATCACAGGCTGGGCAACCTCATGGAACGAACGGCGTTGAGCGACAGATTATTGTCGAACCACGAGGAAACCACTTCAGAACCGTCACAACCTGTTTTACACCGACGCTGGTATGCAGAAGTCTCGTCAAGTCAACGTTGTATAACGGTAAACACATACCCATACGGATGACATGTGAACGATTCGGTTAGAGCATTGTCGCATTGCTATACTGGTAACCGGTAGTCTGCGGTACTGCAGGAACATCTGCACCGGACTGCCAGGTATGACTGCAAACGGTCGACAGACAAGAGGATTTTTTCGGGGCGAATGGCGCAGCCCTTTTTTATGCTTGTGCTAGTCTTGGTCTTGATACACCAACCAGACTGCAACACAAGAACGGTTCGGATACTTTCGCAGACTGTCCTATTCACAGGTAGATCAATACACATGCCAAGGAGGTGTTACATGTCAATGCAGAAGACTCCGGGCACTCCGACGACGCCCGCCATGGCTGATACATCCACTGCGAACACCCAGGCTGCAAGTCCGGGTGATATCGCTGTTGCACTGGATGGCAAGGCACCAACACCGTTGCGTGCCATGCTCAACCACTCGCGCCGGGTAGAGTATGACCCGCACGATGTGCTTTACCATCAGGGCAGCGCAAATCAAAGCGTCATCTTCATTACTTCCGGGCTGCTGAAGCTCATCGTTCACCTCCCGAACGGGCGTGCGCGAATCGTGCGACTACACCGCCCCGGGTCAGTTCTCGGACTGGAAGGCCTGCTTGGACGAAACAATGAACACACAGCCGTGGCCTTGACCCCTGTAACTGCCCTGCGGCTGCCACTCAGTGCACTGCAGCGCCTGCGCATGGAAGACCCGGAAACGTACATCATCCTGGCCGAACGCTGGCATGACTATCTGCGTGACGCGGAAATGTGGATCACACAGTTTTCCACCGGCCCGATCCGCGGTCGAGTCGCCCGCCTGCTGTCATTCCTCGCGGAATTCAACAGCGAATCCGCCGACGACCAGCTGCAGTTGCTTACCTGCGAGGAGATGGGCTGTGTGCTGGGCGTCACCAGCGAGAGCACAAGTCGCATCCTCGCCGAGTTCAAACGCAAGCAAATACTGGTCACACATGATGACCAGCCCGATGAACTCTACAATGCCGATCTGGGCCGCTTGCATTACATCGCAGAACAGGCGTGAGACACCGCTTACATGCCAGCAGTGTTCGCTACGTACAGCACGGCATAACACCCACTGCACGCAAACCGATGCGCGGGGGAGCTGCGGCTACCCTCGCGCACAAACTGTGGCGGCCGGCATTCGCCTGCCGGGTCACCATACCTGCTGCTCGAGTACGCCATATCATTGCGGATTCACAATGCCAACAGGCCGTATTATGGCTAGGGTTGGTGGTAAAGATGAATGGGAGCATTGCGTGAACCAAATGTAGTGTTCGGCAAGTCAGGATCTGCGATGACGAATGAACACCTTCCCTACAAGGTAGCGGCAGTCTTTCCGGATGAGGTCACAGCAGCCGCGGCCGTGGATGCACTGGATGCCGCGACACTGGATGGCGTCAGGGTGCTCGAGCTCGCACCGGACACAAGCGGCGTCGACCAAGCGGTCGGGCCGGCTGCCGGCGGGTCCGCAGCGACTTCACCTGCCCTGTACGTCAGCACTCCTGTGGTTGGTTCCCTCGTGGTACTCGGTTATGGTGCCTTGATTGACGGTGCAGCCGGAACCATTCGCGGGCTCAGGCTGCGCGAGGGCCTGCTGGCGGATGTGTTGAAGGACGCACTCAGGGCAGGCTGCTACGTTGTGCTCCTGCTTGCAGCGAACAGCGAGGCAAGGCGGCGTGCTGAGGCCGTGATCAGCGCAACCCTGTCCGACCCGGCGATACATACCTGACCCGCCCTGCCGGAAAGGCGGCACGGCAACTGCACGGGTTGTATCGGGCTACACGAACGATTCTGCCTCCAGGTCAAGATAAATGCGATAGGCATTGCCGCGGTTGCTGGCGACGAACGCCGGCATGTCGGCGTAGGTGGACCAGGCAGCAGCCTCGTAGACCTGATCGAACGGAATAAAGTCAGCGAACGCCTGGCGACTCGCATCCCTTACATAAACGATATAGTCGCGGGTCGCCGCCACTGCCTCACTGACATCCGCAGACGGTGTTCCATGCCCGGGAATGACGAAATCCGGTGGCGGTTGCAGCGCGATCAGATAATCGAGGCCTTCCAGCCAGTGGTCGATATAGGTCTGTGGACTGTCGAGAAAGTGCGCCCTGCCCTCGTTGATCACGTCGCCGCTGAAGAACACATTGTAGTCCTTGACCAGCATGATGCTGTCGCCCGGGGCATGTGCCGGCCCCAGGCGTTTCAACACGAACGTGACACCGCCGACCTCGAAGCTGGCATCCTCTACAAACGTATGGTCTGGCGGCACGATCCAGGTGTTGTCATCCACCCATGGAAACAGCGCCTCGCGTCGCTGCGCCAGGCGACGCTGTGCATCCTCGTCCTGGCTGGCGGCGGTTCCGCCGACCTATCCGAGCGCCAGCGCCCATACCGGCGGATTTCCAGCATGCTCCCTGAATGCCTGCAGGCCGTAGATATGGTCTGCATGGAAGTGGCTGATGGCGATGCGCTCCACCGGCAGTTCGGTCACCTCGCGGATTCGCTGCAGCAGGCGATAGCCCAGTGCGGGCGTGCCCAGGGTATTGGGCACCATTACACCGCCGTCCGTGACCACGAAACCCGCGACTGCGCTGGCATTTCTTTTTGCGATTGAAGCCGACGGCCGTGCCTTCGGCGAACCGGCCGGTGGACAGTACCGAGCCGTCGAAGTCCAGGGTGACACGGGCCAGGCCCAAGGCTCCGAGCTGATCCAAAACCCGCTGCCGGACAAGCCGGCGCAGGTTGGCGACACCGGTTGCATCCAGCGCCGCCAGCGTCCGGCTGACGGTAGCGACATCCGGCAGGCGCTCCAAACCCAGCAGGCGATGCACCATGGGGTCATCCGCATCATGTCATTTACCGCAGACCCGGCTATTTTGGCAATGCCACTGCCCCTGCCATGTCAGGCCTGCACAGTCCAGGCGTCGCGTTTTCTGCAACGTGGAACTACCCATGTTCACAGCCCGTGGGCTGCACTCAAACTCATAATCTTCCGTTGCCCGGGTCGGGTGGTCATTGATAAATCGCAATACGCCATAATGCGCGGGAATTCGCCAGCAACCTGAATTCATGAACGTGACGTACAGTGCCCATGAAAACCCGCATGCCCCGGATATGGATAAGGAGATAGTCAAACAACATGCCGCGTTGATTTGCGCTTGTAACTCACCCCGGGATTGCATCGAACATTGCCCCCTGGTTTGGCCGGATAATGGCCTATTTTGCGAACAAGGTATACCACACCACTGCGTAGTTCATGATCGCAATGCAAGTCACGCAGGTGTTCTCGGTACGCCCGGCCATCCTCACGCTGGCGACGCCAATCTTTTTACTGTTCAGCTTGGTTGCCCTCGTAGAGGGACTGGTACAGCGTGATTTGCGCCGGTGGGTCGGGGTACGGGATAGTTCTTTTGTCTACCACTACGCGAAGAAGGCGGCAGCACCCCTGGTCGTGTTGACCTGGGTGTCTTATCCCGCCTTGACGTGCGGCCTGCATCCGAGCTACCTCGTCCTGCCGTTCACCGGGTTGTTTGCGCTGACGGTCGCCGTTACGGCGAGCACCTTCAGGAAATATCTGCCAGCTTTCCGAAATATGCGTGAAGCTGCCTGAAAAGCAGTAAATTATTGAAGCTTGGCGGGCAAAGTAATTCGCATTATACAGTTTCAGTACAGCCGCACGAAAGCGTACTTATTGCTCACTTTCCAGACTTTCGCTGAAGCAAATACCTTGTTAATCAGTAGGAGGAAAGCTTTCGACCTTTTCGGAAGTTTATGAAATTTCTATATACTTCAGAAGCGTACCGGAATCAGACATCATTTGAGTATCCGGTATGTCCATCTATGACGCCTGCCGTCGTTTCGCCCATATTCCTTAGCCAATCTGCTAACCTTTTCTGACATGGGCTATCAGTCCGGTTAATGTCGGCGGAACTCGCAACGCCAGCCGCATGGCGAGCTGAGGAGACACCGGCAATGGAGGGTCCTGCTTTGTCTACCGAACGTTTGGTTATTCTTGGATTGAACGCGCTTGCGAGGGCACATGAGCGGGAGTACTTTGCAGACGGCCATCGAGGCGCGGCGATGGTGGCTGCACACCTGTTCTGCACGGACAATGATCTGAGTGCCACGGCTCGGTCGAGAGTCGAGGAACTGGTCGATCTGAACTGGTCGGGGACATCTTTGTGCGCGGCATTTCCGGACGAAGAGCCCCAGCCCGAACGGATTCACGAGATCGGCATCGCCCTGATCGAGGGGGCAGAAACATTGCGGGAGGTCGGGCATAACGCGATCTTCACAATGTTGGCGACTAAAGGTTTTCAGCTAATGCCTGAGGCAGCGACGCCGGCGCGAATTGAAGGGGTATGCCGCCTGATCCGTATGTTTAAGCCATGGCGTGATATCGAGCCGGATCCTGAGGTGACCCCCCCGCCATTTGAGGATGCGCAAGCCGCATCCCGGTACATCTTGCGCGAAGCCTGTGATGCCGTCGACAGGTTTATCGGCTACGGGCAGGGATACTCTGGCCATATGCTTACCATTGGTCAGGCACTCGTCGAGCTGGCAGCAATGGGTGAAGTCGCCTGGGCCGAAAGCTGCCGCAATGCCTTCCGTAAGTATGTAACCGTCACACGACTTGGCCATGAGCCGGAAGAAAGAGCCATTCCCGACCACCCCCACAGTGATCTGAGACCAACGGAGGCGAGCTACTGGAAGGCCCGGCGTGATCACCATGTCGATATCGGGCACGTTTTCAAGTACCCATACAGTGCTTATGATCTGCTTCGGCGCGCAGACGATCCGGTGCTGGCACAGGCCTGGGACGAGCGGGCCGACCAGGTTTTCTGACGTCTGCTCCAAGCAGACCGGTTATTCCCGCGAAGTATTTTGTAACAACATCGGCGATATATCGCTCGACAAGGTTCATAGGGACACACTACAGCCGTGGGTCGAACACCGCCAGACGGAAGGCATCACTGTTGGCACCATCAACCATGGTTTGAAGCTCGTGAGAAGGATTCTCAATCTGGCTTCATCGGAATGGCTTGATGAACATGGACTGACCTGGCTCAAAGCAGCCCCCAAGATCAGACTGCTACCTGACACCAATAAGCGGCAACCTTATCAACTCAATTGGGATGAACAGGTCAGACTGTTTCAGAAGCTGCCAAAGCAGCTGTCTCAAATGGTGCTGTTTGCGGTCAATACCGGTTGCCGTGATGGTGAGATCTGTAACCTTCAGTGGGAATGGGAACAACAGGTGCCAGAACTCGACACATCGGTGTTCATGATTTCGGGTAATGCCGTCAAAAACGGGGACGACCGACTGGTGGTGCTGAACGATATTGCCTTGTCAGTCGTGAATGACCTGCGGGGAAAACATGACACGCATGTCTTCAAGTTCCGCAAGAAGCCGGTTGACTATATGTCAAGCAGTGGCTGGCGGCGAGCACGTCAAAAGGCCGGGTTACCACAGGTCCGGGTTCACGATTTGAAGCATACCTTTGGTCGCCGGTTACGGGCAGCAGGCGTAAGCTTCGAAGACAGGATCTGCTGCGGCACCGGTCAGGGAGAATGACCACGCACTACTTGGCGGCTGAATTGACCCGGCTGATTGCTGCAGCTAACACGAGTGCAGTCGTGGGGACAAGAAGCCGGAATTGGTCGTTTTACAGAGGCTCAGCGGTAGTTAGCTCCCGCGAAATTCTAGAACTGGAAAATGCAGTCTGTAAGTTGTTGAATTTGGTGGGTCGTGAAGGATTCGAACCTTCGACCATCGGATTAAAAGTCCGGTGCTCTACCAACTGAGCTAACGACCCGTATTCGGATGGCGTGTGCCGATGGGCGCCCTGAACAGGACGCCCGCATGATACCCTGCTTCAGCGAAATGGCAAGCCCTGGAGGCGGTAAGCTGTTGTTTTTGCCACCTAAGCGCCTGATTCCATAGATAGAGATTGCTGCGCTGCGCTCGCAATGACGGGGCACCCCTACACCTTGTCCAGCCTGCGCAGGCCGTTGGGCAATAGATGCAGGTCGGCCAGCGAGGCGACCCGGGCACAGGCGAAGCTCGCCTCCTCCCCGTAGACCCGCTTGTAGTACTGGACCTTTATGGTCAGGGCGCTGCCGAGCACGATGGCGATGAAGGCGTTGAAGGAGCCAATGGCCAGGGTGGAGATGCCGATGATGCCCTGGTCGATGGTGCAGCCTAGACAAGCACGCCGCCGAGGCCCATCAGCACCGCGCCGATGGAGTGCATGACGAAATCGCTGAAGGAGCTGACCTGAAGCAGGTAATCACGGCAATGACCAGTATCACCATGACGGACTTGAAGTTGGCGGCGCAGTGTATGGGCATGTGCAGGCAGGTGTTTTGATTCCCTCACCCTGTCCCTCTCCCGGTGGAGGGTGTTGTAAAAGGGTGCAGTCCCTCCGAAGGGAGAAGGCTGGGATGAGGGGATATTAAATCAGGCGTTTATCCTGTTCTATCCTCTCACCCTAACCCTTTTAAGCCCTTCAGGGTGCTCCCGCAGGGAGAGGGGTCCCTTCTTGTTGTGTCGTCCATGACCCGTCTCAGCCGTGCCGAATACTCCCTCGTCGAAATACATGATGACCTCCGGCACTGGAGCCAACTCTGCATCAACAGATTACCCAGATATATCGTTTCGGTTACCCGCGAATTTCCCTGACAAGCCTGATATTCAAATCGCTTAGCGAGATAATTCGGGCCAATCCCAGGTTGTGAGTTTCATGCAGACATTTGCTGTCGCGTTCCTGTCAATCCTCCGCGAGCGTCGGCCGGTAGCGGGTCGGGTCGGGCACACCCGCCTCGCGGAAACCAGCTGCGCGCAGGCGGCAGGCATCGCAGAGCCCGCAGGCGCGGCCTTCCGCGTCGGCGCAGTAGCAGGAGACCGTCAGTGTGTAGTCGACACCGAGGCGGGTGCCCTCGCGGATGATCTCCGCCTTGCTGAGCTGGATCAGCGGTGCATGGACATGGAACTCGCCCCCTTCCACCCCGCCCTTCGTCGCCAGCCGTGCCAGCTTCTCGAAGGACGCTATGAATTCCGGGCGGCAGTCCGGGTAGCCGGAATAATCCACGGCGTTGACGCCGATGAACAGGTCCCAGGCGCCCAGCACCTCTGCCCAGCCCAGCGCCAGTGCGAGGAACACTGTGTTGCGCGCGGGGACGTAGGTGACGGGTATGCCCTCGCCTGGTTGATTCGGCACGGCGATTCCGGCATCGGTCAGGGCCGAACCGCCGACGGCGTCGAGGCCGAGGTGAATGATCTTGTAGCCCGCAACACCAGCAGCGGTTGCGATTCGCTTCGCGGCGGTGAGTTCGGCTTTGTGGCGCTGGCCGTAGTCCAGGCTGAGGGCATGGCAGGTGTAACCCTGCTCCTGCGCCAGGGACAGGGTGGTGGCGGAATCGAGCCCGCCGGAGAGCAGGATGACGGCGTCAGGCATGGGTTTATGGTTTTTGTGAATGTTGTCTGGTCATGCGGTGAATGCAAAGCGGGCGAGGCGGTACCATATCAGATGAACAGGGGTGGGTGCACGGTGAACGCCGACGGTGAGTATCCAGTGGGCATTTCAAAATTTCTATCGCGACCATTAGCCGCTCCTGCCATCAACCGAAACCGAGACAGGAGCGCCGGCCTGCGGCGCGATTGTTCAGCTTCAGGAAGCTTCTCAATAAGGAACGTCTGATTTATTCTCATTTCGACCAAAGGGAGGAATCTACTACCACGTAACACTTTGAAAACACAGTTGGTGAAGATTTCTCACCTGCGTTCGAAATGACAGAATACGAGTTTATCAGAGGTTCCTTTGGTCAATCATTGTATAAATCCTCGTGCAGGAGCGGCCACCTGGCCGCGATCGCGCCGGAGGACGGCGCTCCTACGCGACGGTGCCAGAATCCCACTTCTGGTGAACATACTGGTACCCGCGCTCTGCGTGGGAACCGATGAGTCTGCGCCCGAGGACAAGTGACATGCATTCCCACGCGGAGCGTGGGAACGAGAAAAAGGACAAGCGACATGCATTCCCACGCGGAGCGTGGGAACGAGAAAACGAGAAACATTCAACTCTGATTTATTGTCATTTCGACCAAAGGGAGAAATCTACTACCACGTAACGCTTTGAAAACACAGTTGGTGAAGATTTCTCTCCTGCGTTCGAAATGACGGAATAAGAGTTAATCAGATGTTCCTTGAATTAAACAGAGGTTTTTAAGCGATTAGTGCCCCGGTTCTCCGCCCCAGAGGATTTTGTGCAATTGCAGCTGGAGGCGCACGGGCAAGCGATCCGCGAGGATCCAGCCGGCCAGTTCACCGGCATCCTGCCGTTCGTAGGCCGGAGAGAACAAGACATGGCAGCGTTCCGCCAGCCGGTATTTCTTCACCAGGTCACGGCTCCACTTGAAATCGTCCCGGTTGCATATCACGAACTTGACCTCGTCCTGCGCCCGCAGGCATTCGAGGTTCGCCATGCGATTACGTTCGACCTCGCCGGAAGCCGGTGTCTTCAGGTCCATCACCCGGACAACGCGCGGGTCGACGCCACAGATGTCCAGGGCACCGCTGGTTTCCAGGGAAACGCGGTAGCCCGCATCGCACAACGACTCAAGCAGCGCCGGACAATTGTTCTGTGCGAGCGGTTCGCCGCCAGTCACGGTGACATAGTGCGCGCCATAACTCCCGACCTGGTCGAGGATCTCCGGCAATATCATCCACTCCCCGCCGTTGAACGCATATTCCGTGTCGCAGTAACAGCAGCGCAACGGACAGCCGGTCAGGCGCACGAACACCGTCGGTAGGCCGGCTGTTGACGATTCTCCCTGCAGGGAATGGAAGATTTCCGTGATGCGCAGGCGGTTCGGTACGGACATGGTGTTCTGAGTATAGCGGTCAGGCGGGAAGGTATCATGGCCTGTCACGACCGCTGCAGGCCAGCGCGCTGATGACAGGTAGTGCCTGCCTTCGGTGCGATTGTTCGAAAAAATCATCGCGGTCAGGTGACCGCCCCTACACTCAGTAGCAGCACCTGAGGAATACCGACCTTCGACGCGATGATTTCAGTGGAACCTGCAGCCCGGATGGAGCCGACAGGCTGTAATCCTGGATTGTCGCCTGATCCCCGGATTTCGCTCTACAATAGTGCTCCTGCATCGCCTAAGGCGCCTAGTGTTGGTGTCTACCGCCTGCAGGCCCAGGCCAGTCTCCAGGAGGCCGTCGGACTTGGGACCGATCTACTGCGCCGGTGGGAGAGCGCCCCATTTTCCCGATCCTTTTCGTCAAATAGCTACGGCTATTCTCCTCAAACGATCAGAAAAATGGCCTCACCCTCCCACCTTGCTCGCTACGATCGCCCAAGTCCGACAGCCTCCTAGACCCGGGCTATGCCCGTAATAATGGCCCTCACATTCTCCCAGCAGGCGTGCACTGCATCCGGGCTCGCATGTTAACGTTTTCTTGTCTTTGCGAGGAACGTAGTGACGAAGCAAGCTCAAACAGACTCATTCCATTGGGGGAGATAGCTTCGCTCTGCTCGCAAAGACGGATTTTTCGATTTACCCGGATGCGAACCGTCTCCCAGACATCAATGCCCTTCCTTACGCATGCGATTCAGGCGATCGTCGGCGAGCCGTGCGGCCGTGGTTCCCGGAAACTGATTCACCACCAGGTCCAGCTCCTCGCGCGCCGCGGCCCAGTCCTTCTTCTCGCACTGGATGTACCCTATCTTGAGATGACTGTCGGCCACCTTCGAACTCTGGGGATAACTGCTCACCAGTGACTGGAAGGTCGCCAGTGACCGGTCGAAGTCACGGGTCACGTAGTAGGTCTCACCCAGCCAGTACTTGGCATTGTCCGCGTACTCGCTGCCGGGATTGGCCGTGAGAAACCGGTTGAACGCCTGCGCCGCTTCTTCGTAGCGTCCCTCCCGCAGGATCGCCAGGGCGGAGTCGTATTCCGCCTTCGCGGCCTCCGCCGTCACAGCCGTAACGGCTGAAGGCGGCATCGAAGGCGCCGCCGCGCCGGGCGGCAGTTGCGGCGGCGGACTTGGCGGCTCGGTACGCATACCCTGTATGGTGGCCGGCGCTGGTGTTTCCGTCGGCATGGCGGGTGCCGCGCCCGGGACGGCGCCCGGCATACCGCCCGCCCCGGCCTCCAGCTGCTGCAGACGCCGGTCGGTATCCAGATATTGTTCCCGTTGCTGTTGCTTCAGGTTTTCCAGCTTGTGCGTCTGCAACTCGATATCACCACGCAAATTTTGCACGTCCCGCTGCAGCTGCTCGATCTGGTTCAGCATATCGAGCAGGCCGCGCGAGTCGAGCTTGCGTTCGAGGGCATCGAGGCGTTCCTTTGTAGATTGCGCCAGCGCCGCGGGTACTGTCGCGGCGGCGATCAGTAGCGCCACGACGGCCGCTATTGTGCGATGCATACTCACTGACCCTGGTAGACGATCTCGACACGGCGGTTCAGACGCCAGACCGCCTCGCTATGCCCCTCGGCGGCGGGCTTTTCTTCGCCATAGCTGACCACACTGATCTGTTCCGGGAGCACGCCGTTCAGCTCCATGACCCGCTCCACCGCCTGCGCACGGCGGTCGCCCAGGGCGATGTTGTATTCCCGCGAGCCACGCTCGTCGGTATGACCCTCCAGGGTGATGCGCTGCACGGGATTGGCGACGAGGTAACCGGAATGCTGCATCAGGAGATCCTGATCGCTGCTGCTGATCTCGGAGCTGTCGTAATCGAAGTAGATAACGCGGCGCGCCAGCGGGCTGTTCGGATCGTTCAGAGAATAGCTGGAGAAATCTCCGCTGCCGTAGGCGCCGCTGGTGACAGCTCCGTTCTCACCGTCGGCACTGCGATCCTCCACGGCAACATCACCCTGTGGCCCACCCTTGGAACTGCAGCCGGCCAGCACCAGTATCAGTCCTGCCGCGATCAACCTGCTGATATTGCATTTCATGGTATTACTCCCGGGTTCTCGAACCCTTTGTTGAGAAAAGAATCGCAGTTTATCTTCCGAATGGAGACCACACCGGTTCCCGTACATTGCCCGCCTGCAGCGACAGCCGCTGCTTGAAGCGGCCATCCACCGACACCGCCGCCAGCACCCCGCGATTGCCGACATCGGTAGCGTAGATGATCATGCTGCCGTTGGGTGAAAAACTCGGTGACTCGTCCAGCCGCCCATCGGTCAACACCCGCGTGTTACCGCTGCCCAGGTCCATCACGGCGATGCGGTAGGCACCGCCGGCGCCCTGCACCATAGCAATTTTGCGCCCGTCCGGCGAGATGTCTGCACCGGCGTTGTAGTTGCCTTCGTAGGTGATGCGCCGCGCCTGGCCGCCGCCCGCGGGAATACGGTAGAGCTGCGGCGAGCCGCCACGGTCGGAGGTGAATATGATGCTCCTGCCATCTGGCGTCCAGACCGGTTCGGTATCGATGGCGGCGTTGCTGGTCAGGCGCTTCAGGGAATTGTTCTTCAGATCAATCGTATAGATCTCCGGATTGCCATCGCGGGACAGCGTAAGGGCGAGTGAACGGCCGTCCGGAGACCAGGCGGGCGCACCGTTGATGCCCTTGAAGGAAACCAGCTTGCGCCGTGTGCCGGTACTGAGTTCCTGCACGAAGATCTGCGCGGTCTTGCTCTCGAAGGACACATAGGCGAGCCGCCCGCCATCCGGCGACCAGGCGGGCGACATCAGCGGCTCTTGCGAAGTCAGGATGGTTTGCGGGTTGTAGCCGTCGGAGTCCGCCACCAGCAAGGTGTAGGTCTTGTTCGCGGTGCTTCCGCTGGTGGTGATGTAGGCGATCTGGGTATTGAAGGCGCCGCGTTCACCGGTGAGCTTCTCGTAGATCAGGTCACTGATGTGGTGCGCAAGCCGCCGCAGTTCCCCGCGCCCGACGGTAAAGCTGTAGCCGGTGAGCTGGTTACCGCGAAACACGTCGAACAACTGGAACTGCACGTTGTACTGCTGTCCAGCCTTCTCCTCGATTCTGCCGATGACCAGGTTGTCGACATTCACCATGCGCCAGTTCTGAAACTGCACCTGGGTGCCCTCGGTCGGGTGCGCCACCAGGTCGCTGTCCGGCAGGGACTCGAAACGGCCGCTGCGATTGAGGTCCGCAGCGACAATGGCGCTGATGTTTTCCGGCGCGATGCTCCCCGCCCCCCGCCAGCCCATCGGTACCACGGCAATGGGAATCGCGCCCTCGATGCCCTGGGTGATTTCGATGGTGAGAGCCGCATGGACCGGCTGCGCGGCAGCCAGCAGCAACAGGATGAGTCCTAACTTTCGCAAGATTTTTTCAGTCATTTATCGACCCGGATCGAAGTTGAAATTGATTTCCCGAAAATGGTTGAACAGCGTGGGGTCCGGCGGCAGCGGCAACGGGGAAGCCTTCAGCACCGCCGTCTCCACCGAGTGGTCGAACATTGGATCACCACTGCTGCGCACCACCGTCGCGCTTACCACGTCACCACCCGGGATGAGCCGGACCTGGATCAGGCAGCTCAGCCCATGGGCACTGCCAGGAGGCTGCAGCCAGTTGCGCTGCACCTTGTCCTGGATGTACGGAATGTACTCGGACAGCGCGGAACGTGCACGCGCCTCCTCCTGCTCGGACGCGAGCTGCTTCTGCAGTTCCGCCTCACGCCGGCGCTGTTCCTCCGCGGCTTCCGCCTTGCGCTTGCGTTCCGCTTCGGCCTTGGCCTTCGCTTCGGCCTCCGCCTTGCGCTGCTTCTCCGCTTCCGCCTTGGCCTTCGCTTCGGCCTCCGCCTTGCGCTTCTTCTCCGCTTCAGCCTTGGCCTTCGCTTCCGCTTTTGCCTTCGCCTTGGCCTTTGCTTCTGCCTCGGCCTTGCGTTTGCGCTCCGCCTCGGCCTTTGCCTTAATTTCGGCTTCCGCCTTGCGCTTGCGTTCCGCCTCGGCTTTCGCCTTGGCCTCCGCCTCCGCCTTACGTTTTTCTTCCGCCTTGCGTTGTTGCTCCGCAAGACGCTGCTTCTCGGCTTCCTCCTGGCGGCGTTGTTCCTCCAGTTTCTTTTCCTGCTGCGCCTGCAGCTGCCGCGGGTCGACCAGCTTCGCCTCGATTGGCACCTTGACGCCCGGCGGATGGCTGATCTTGGGCGTCCAGTCCAGGCTGAATACCAGCAGGGCCAGCAGCACCAGATGCATCAGGACCGCATACATCACGGCGCGGGGATTTTCGCGTACCGCCTGCCACATAATCGCGACTACTTTTCCGGTGGTTCCGTGACCAGTCCGACACTCGGCACACCGGCCTGCTGCAACAGCACCATGGCGGAGACCACCGAGCCGTAGTCGGCCGCGTGGTCGCCGCGCACCAGTACTTCCTTGCCCGGCTGGCGCTTCAGCACGATCCCGATGTTGCGCACCAGGGTATCGCCGTCCACCGGGCTCTCCGGATCGTCACCCACGTTCAGGTAAAGATTGCCGACGGCATCCACGCTCACGATCAGCGGCTCCTGGTCCTGCTTCTCCACAGGTTCCGCATCCGCCTCCGGCAGATCCACCTTGACGCCCTGCGTCAACAGCGGTGCCGTGATCATGAAAATCACCAGCATGACCAGCATCACGTCGATGTAGGGCACGACGTTGATATCGGCCATGGGCCTCCTGCGGACGCGGTTGCGTGCCATCTAATCCGTTGCCCGGCGACCACCCTGAACCGGCACGTGCACCTGGCGCTGCAGGATGGTGGAAAATTCTTCCAGGAAATTGTCGTAGCGATTGATCAGCCGCTCGACATCGTTGGAATAGCGGTTGTAGGCGATCACCGCCGGGATGGCCGCGAACAAGCCCATGGCGGTGGCGATCAGCGCCTCGGCGATGCCGGGGGCGACCATGGACAGCGTCGCCTGCTGCGCGTTACCCAGCCCGCGGAAGGAATTCATGATGCCCCATACCGTGCCGAACAGGCCGACATAGGGGCTGGTGGAACCGACCGTGGCGAGAAACGACAGGTGCGTCTCCAGATCATCGGTCTCGCGCGAGAGTACCACGCGCATCACCCGCTGCGCGCCCTCCACTACACTACGTGAGTCGCTGCCGGTCTGCTTACGCAGACGCCCGTACTCGCTGAAGCCGGCCTGGAAGATACCGGCCATACCGATGACATCATCGGGCTTCTCGGCCAGATCGCGATACAGTTTCGACAGGTCGCCGCCGGACCAGAAGCGGTCCTCGAATTCATCCGCCGCCGCGCGCGCCGCCAGCAGGGCGCTACGACGTCGGAAGATCATGGTCCACGAGGCCACGGATACCGACAGCAGCAACAGCATCACCAGCTTCACGACCATACTGGCGCCGGCGATCAGGTGAAAAAAGGACAGGTCAGCCGACATTCACGATCTCCTTCAACAGGCTATCCGGTATGGGGCGGGGACGGAACGATTCCGCTTCCACGCAGGCAATCCTGACAACGGCGGTGCACAACGGCCCGTCGCTGTCCGCGCGCCGCAGAACCGCCTGGTCGAGGATGATGCTGGCCTGGCCACGCTTGCGCACCGACACGGTCACAACCAGCCGGTCGTTGAAGTGCGCCGGACGCAAAAAATCGAGGTTGATGGAACGCACCGCGAACAGGATGCCTGCATCCGCCCGCAGTTGGTCCTGTTCAAAGCCCAGTGAGCGCATCCATTCCGTCCGCGCCCGCTCCATGAAGCGCAGGTAATTGGCGTAGTAGACCACACCGCCACTGTCCGTATCCTCGTAATAGACGCGCACGTCCCATTGAAAACCCGCCACCGCCAGATGCTCTCCTGATCAGCCTGTCCTGTGCAGCTTCCCGCCCGACAGGCACTCTCCCACCGGCAGGCCGGCCCCAAAGACCGCAAGGCTACGGGTAAATTCCCGGCAGATGCAAATGTCGCCCCGTGGTGACAGTCCGGGGCGAACACGCGGGATGACCGACGGCATGCAGTGATTCAGCGCTGGACTTCCTCGGCGGTTTCACTCGTGAACAGTTCCAGCGAGACATCGCCTGCCTGCGCCGGCGGCCTGAGTCCGCAATGCAGCCAGGCGTTGCGCGTAGCCATGCGGCCGCGTGGTGTGCGCATCAGGAAACCCTGTTGGATCAGATACGGTTCCAGCACGTCCTCTATGGTGCCGCGCTCCTCGCCGATGGCCGCCGACAGGTTGTCCACGCCTACCGGTCCGCCGGCGAATTTTTCGATGATGGTCAGCAACAGCTTACGGTCCTGGGCGTCAAAGCCCTGTTCATCCACTTCCAGCATCGCCATGGCGGCGGTGGCCACTTCCAGGGTAACGCGCCCGTCCGCCCGCACCTCGGCGTAGTCCCGCACCCGCCGCAGCAGGCGGTTGGCGATGCGCGGCGTGCCGCGCGAGCGCCTTGCCAGTTCCGCGGCACCCTCGGTATCGATGTCGATCCCCAGGATGGCGGCGGCCCGCTGCAGGATGGTCGAGAGATCCGCCGCATTATAGAACTCCAGACGCTGCACGATGCCGAAGCGGTCACGTAACGGCGAAGTGAGGAGGCCGGCGCGCGTGGTCGCACCCACCAGGGTGAAGGGCGGCAGGTCCAGCTTGATGGAGCGCGCCGCGGGTCCCTCGCCGATCATGATATCCAGCTGAAAATCCTCCATGGCGGGATACAGGATCTCCTCGACCACCGGGCTGAGACGATGTATCTCGTCGACGAAGAGCACGTCGTTGCGCTCGAGGTTGGTGAGCAGTGCCGCGAGGTCCCCGGGCCGCTCCAGGACCGGGCCCGAGGTATGGCGCAGGTTGACGCCGATTTCGTTGGCGATGATGTGCGCGAGCGTGGTCTTGCCGAGTCCCGGCGGGCCGAAGATCAAGGTGTGGTCCAATGCATCGCCGCGACCCCTCGCGGCCCGGATGAAAATATCCATCTGTTCGGAGACCTGCGGCTGCCCGACATAGTCGGCCAGCCGCTGCGGGCGCACCGTGCGGTCAAGCACCTCGTCCTCGCGGAAACCGCGGGGCGTGACCAGTCGATCGGCTTCAATCATGGAAGTGTAGTTTCAACGCAAGCGGTGCCCGAATCAAGTAATGCAGCAACCGGATTTCCATTAGTAATTTCTCGTTCCCACGTTCCGCGTGGGAACGCATACCGTTTATCCTCAGGCGCAGACTCATCGGTTCCCACGCAGAGCGCGGGAACCAGTATGAAAATACCGTAAACATGCGTGTCAGCGGTGTTATTGCACCGTTCGCTGCAATGCACGGCGAATGATCTCCTCCGAGGGCAGTTCCGCCGTCTCGATGGATCGCACCATGCGACTGGCCTCCTGCGGTTTGTAGCCGAGTCCGATCAACGCACTGACGGCGTCCTCGACCGGATCGGCTGCAACCGGCACCGATAATCCTCCGGGTACGACGGCCGCAACACCCTGCCCGCTTTCCAGCCGGTCGCGCAGTTCGATGATGAGGCGTTCCGCGGTCTTCTTGCCGATGCCAGGCATGCGCACCAGTGCCGCGGCATCGCCTTCCTGCACGCAGCGGACGAAGCGTCCGGAATCCATGCCGGAAAGAATGGTCAGCGCGAGGCGCGCACCGACCCCGTTGACCTTGAGTAGCATGCGGAACAGGTCGCGATCGCCGGGTTTCAGGAAACCGTAGAGCATATGCGCGTCCTCGCGCACCACCAGGTGGGTATACAGCGTGACTTCCGCCCCGACTTCCGGCAATTCGTAGAACGTGGTCATGGGCGCGTCGATCTCGTAACCGACCCCGTTGACGTCCAGCAACAGGGACGGTGGATGGCGTACCAGCAGGCGGCCACGCAGCAGGCCGATCATGTCAGAGCTCCATCCGGCGTGCGCCGCAGCACCGCCATACGCTCACGGGTTTCGCGGTGATGGCCGTGGCACAGCGCCACACCCAGGGCATCGGCGGCATCACTGGGCGGCGCCTTTAGCAGGGACAGCAGCACACAGACCATGTGCTGCACCTGTTCCTTGGTGGCGCCGCCCCGGCCGACCACGGCCTGCTTGATTTCGCGGGCGGCATATTCGTCCACGGAAAGATGATGATGCACGCCGGCGCAGATGGCGGCGCCTCGCGCCTGGCCGAGTTTCAGCGCGGAATCGGCATTCCGGTTGAGGAACACCTGTTCCACCGCCATTTCCTGCGGAGCATATTCATGGATGATGGCGCTGACGCCCTCGAAGATGATACCGAGGCGTTCCGCCAGCGACTCCCCCTGCGCGCGGATGCAGCCGCTGGCGACATAGCTCGTGTCGCGGCCGCTGTGATCGATGATCCCGTAGCCGGTGACCCGCGAGCCGGGATCGATGCCGAGGATGCGCGTCATTCCATGCCGCAGGCGAGCGTCGCGCGGTCCGCGCTGCCGCGTGGTGATGGCGGGCTAACCGAGTTGTTCGAGGATCTCTTCGGAAATATCCGCATTCGAATAGACATTCTGCACGTCGTCGAGGTCTTCCAGCCGGTCCAGCATGCGCACCATCTTCTCCGCGCTTTCCAGGTCCAGGGAAATGGTATTTTCGGCCCGCATGGTAACCTCGGCGTTTTCCGGTTCCAGGCCCGCCGCCGTCATGGCCTCCTTGATGTCGACGAAACTGTCGGGTTCCGTCAGGACTTCGATGGAGCCGTCGTCGTAGGTGAGCACGTCCTCGGCACCGGCCTCCAGTGCCGCCTCCATGATCCGTTCCTCGTCGCTGCCCCCGGGGTAACTCAGGATTCCGGTCTTGCTGAACTGGTAGGCCACCGAGCCGTCGGTGCCCAGATTGCCGCCCGCCTTGGTGAAGGCATGGCGCACCTCGGCAACGGTGCGGTTGCGGTTGTCGGTCATGCAGTCGACCATGACCGCGACGCCGCCGGGGCCATAACCCTCATAGCGCACTTCTTCGAAATTCTCGCCGTCCGCCGCGCCCGAACCGCGCTTTATGGCGCGCTCGATGGTGTCCTTGGTCATGTTGCCGGCGAGCGCCTTGTCCATCGCCAGTCGCAGGCGCGGGTTGCACGCCGGGTCGGGATCCCCCATGCGGGCGGCAACGGTGATTTCGCGGATCAGCTTGGTAAACAGCTTGCCGCGTTTGGCATCCTGGGCGTTCTTGCGGTGCTGAATATTGGCCCATTTGCTGTGTCCTGCCATTTTCACTACCTCTGGCTACTCGATCGGCGCATTCTACCATTGCCGCCGTGCTGAGTTATAGCTTGCAAATCAGTCTCATAAGGATTCCCCTGCCGGTGTGAAACCACCGGTGCGCAAAAAGGCGCACACCGCCCGGGCAGCCGGCCGGGAAAAAAGCAGGCCGAAATGGGTGGTGGGAAAACTCAGCGATGCCTGAGCACCGTCAAGCCGTGTTTCGGACAGGGCGACGGTGCCGTCGTTGGTCCCGTCGAACCCGCCCAGCAGCCGCCCGACCCCGAACGGCCGGGTGCCCGCGATTACACCGGGCGGCTGGGTACCGCACCAGGCTGGTCCATCGCCGAGCAGGCCTTGTGGTCCGCTGCGGCCGATCAGCCAGCGGAGGATGCGGTGGGCCACAAGGCGTTGCGCGATGCGGCTGCCGTTGACCGGACTGCCCAGCAATACGACGCGCCCGCCGATCAGCTCCGGCTCCCGCTGGAGTGCATGCAGGATGACCAGACCGCCCAGGCTGTGGCCGATCAGGTGCACGGTGGTATCGCCTTGCCGCCTCACCCGTTCGATCAGACGGACTGCATTGTCGGCCGGCGGCCGGCGCAGAGAGGGATAGCGAAACAACCGCGTGCGAAAACCCCAGCGCCTCAGGCGCCATGCAAGCAGCCCCAGTTCCAGTCCGGACATCCAGATGCCATGCACGAGAATGACGGTTTCCGGCATCACGCCTCCGGCACGAAATCGAGAATGGCATCGCGATTCGTCCAGGAACTTGCCCGTTCGGCAGCCACCTGTTTCGAATGCCAGCAATATTGCCGGTGCTCCAGCGGATCGATCCGCACCGCAGGTCTGCCACTGCAGGTGGCGCTGAACACGTATTCCCGGTTCTTCTCCGTGCCCGGCGCATAGCGGGCCCGCCACGCCGGCAGGATGGGGAACTCATTGACCCGGTGGCAATTGTGCACGGCAAGCGTGAGACCGGTTTCCTCCAGCAACTCCCGCTGCGCGGTAGCCGGCGGTGTTTCATCCCGATCCAGCGCACCGGTCACCGACTGCCAGAAACCGGAGGGCTGCACGCGCTCCAGCAACAGCACCTCGCCTGCGTCGTTATACACGACGACCAGCACGGATTCGGGACGCTTGTACTCTGTTGAATTCACTGTCGACGGTTGTTGCACTTCCATGTAAAAAGGTGTCAGGAACCTTTTCTATCGCAAGATGAAAACAGCCTGTCCTGCGTATACGACGATAGAAAAGGTTCCTGACACCTTTTTTAGTCGTCGAGCTTCGGGGGGGTGCGCAGGTGGATACCCAGTTCGAGCAACTGGCCGGTGGCGACCGGGGACGGTGCCGATGTAAGCGGGCAGGCCGCGGTCTGGGTCTTCGGAAAGGCCATGACCTCGCGAATCGAAACGGCGCCGGTCATCAGCATCACCAGCCGGTCGAGGCCGAAGGCGATGCCGCCATGCGGCGGGCAGCCGAATTTCAGTGCATCCAGCAGGAACCCGAACTTTTCGCGGGCCTCTTCCGCATCGATACCCAGCAGCTTGAGTACGGCCTCCTGCATCTCCGTGGTGTGGATACGGATGGAGCCGCCACCCAGCTCCGTACCGTTCATGACCATGTCATAGGCGCGCGACAGACAGCTGCCGGGATCGGCCGCAACCACCTCGATGTCATCCGTGTTCGGTGCGGTGAAGGGGTGATGCAGCGCCATCCAGCGGTCGGTCTTCGCGTCATGCTCGAACATCGGGAAATCCACCACCCAGAGCGGCTTCCAGTCACCCTGCAACAGGCCGCGGTCGTGTCCGAGCCTGACGCGCAGCGCACCCAGCGACTCGTTCACCACCGTGGTGCGATCGGCGCCGAAGAACACCAGGTCGCCATTCTCGATCCCGGTTCGCTCGACAATGGCGTCCACCACCTCGTCCGGCAGGAACTTGAGGATCGGCGATTGCAGCCCATCGCGCCCGGCGGCGACATCGTTCACCTTGATATAGGCAAGTCCGCGGGCACCGTAGCGACCCACATAGGCGGTATAGTCGTCGATCTCCTTGCGGCTGAGTTCGCCACCGCCTGGCAGCCGCAGCGCGGCGACGCGCCCGCCCGGATCGTTCGCCGGCCCGGAGAACACCTTGAACTCAACTGCGCGCATCAGGTCGCCGAGATCGACCAGCTCCAGTCCGATGCGCAGATCGGGCCGGTCGGTACCGAAGCGCCGCATGGCCTCGGCGTAAGTCATGCGTGGGAACGGATCCGGCAGCTCGATGCCGAGAACATCGCGGTACAGCTCGCGCACCATGGTCTCCATAAGCACCAGGATGTCGTCCTCTGTCATGAAGGAGGTCTCAATGTCGAGCTGGGTGAACTCCGGCTGGCGGTCGGCGCGCAGGTCCTCGTCGCGGAAGCAGCGCGCGATCTGGTAATAGCGGTCCATGCCGCTCATCATCAACAGCTGCTTGAACAGCTGCGGCGATTGTGGCAGGGCGAAGAACTCACCGGGATAGGTACGGCTCGGCACCAGGTAGTCGCGCGCACCTTCCGGCGTCGAACGGGTCAGTACCGGGGTTTCGATATCGATGAAGCCCTGCGCGTCCAGGAAATTGCGCAGCATGCGGGTGATGCGTGCCCGCAGGCGCAGTTTCTCCTGCATCTCCGGCCGGCGCAGATCGATGTAGCGATAGCGCAACCGGGTTTCCTCGTTGACATCGGCCTCATCCAGCTGAAACGGCGGGGTCTCCGCGGCATTCAGGACATTCAGCTCCAGCCCCAGCACTTCCACCTGGCCGGTGGCCAGATCCGGATTGACGGTACCTTCCGGACGCCGCCGCACCCGCCCCTTCACCTGCAATACGTACTCGTTGCGGATGCGCTCTGCAGTGGCGAAGGTGGCCTCCGTGTCGGGGTCGAACACGACCTGAACCAGCCCCTTGTAATCACGCAGGTCGACGAAGATCACACCACCGTGATCGCGGCGGCGATGTACCCAGCCACACAGGGTGACTTCCTGGTCCAGGTTTGATTCGTTCAGTTCACCACAGTAAAGGCTGCGCATGGCTGGTATTCCGGTTGTTGTCCAGGAGGCTGTCGGACTTGGGACTGATCTACTGCGCCCAAGTCCGACAGCCTCCTTGCGAATGGGAGCGCGCGAGATGGTACGGGCTCGTGACAGGCGGCGCAACTGGCAAGGCCCGCGCTGCCCGGCATATCGCTATGAAGTGTCTGACTTTTTATCCCCTGTGCCAGTGCCGGAAGCGGCCGGCTTGTTGGACTTTTCCTTGCTCTCGCCGCCCTTTTCGGCCTGGGCCACGTTTTTCTTGCCACCAGTCTTGAAATCCGTCTCGTACCAGCCGCCGCCCTTGAGACGGAAGGCGGAGGCGGAAACCAGCTTCTTCAATGCCTCCGCGCCGCATTCCGGACAGGTCATCAGCGGCGGCTCGCTGATCTTCTGCAGGGTTTCAAGCATGTGTCCGCAAGCGTGACACTGGTATTCATAGATCGGCATGAGTATTACCCGGGTACCACGTGGTTGTACATAAAGCTTTAGAACCTATCTCATAAACCCACGCGACCGCATGGGTTTATGAGATAGGTTCTAGGCACTGACCTGATTGCAAAAAACGCCGTATTATACAGATCGTGGAGATCGCGGTGATAGCATTCGCGATCCCGCCCGGTCCCACACAAGAAACACCAGCAGCGAGCCTATGATACACAGCCATCCCACCACCCTGCCCGGGCCCCACGGCAGCGACATCAGGACCCTGCGAGCCCTGGCCCCCTTCCTCTGGACCTATCGCGGCCGGGTATTGCTGGCACTGGGTTCCCTGATCCTGGCCAAGGTCGCCAACGTCGGCATCCCGCTGGTGCTGAAGGACATCGTCGACCGCCTGGATGCGGGCATCCACACCAGCCTGGTGCTACCGCTGTCCCTGCTGGTGATGTACGGCCTGCTGAAACTCGCCGGTTCCCTGTTCACCGAACTGCGCGATTCCATCTTCGCGCGGGTGCGCCACGGGGCCATGCGCAGTGTTTCCATCAAGGTGCTGGAACACCTGCACCGGCTGTCGCTGCGCTACCACCTGGAGCGCAAGACCGGCGGGCTGTCACGCGACATCGACCGGGGCACCCGCAGCGTCAGTTCGCTGATGAACTACATGGTGTTCAGCATCCTGCCCACCCTGGTGGAGATCCTGATGATCGCGGGTATTCTGCTGTCGCGCTACGACGCATGGTTTGCTGTGGTCACCTTCGCAGCGGTGGTGCTGTACATAGGCTTCACCATGATGGTGACGGAATGGCGCATGAAATACCGGGTCACCATGAATGCCCTGGATTCCCGCGCCAATACCGAGGCCGTGGACAGCCTGCTGAATTACGAAACCGTGAAGTACTTCGGCAACGAGGACTATGAACTGCGGCGCTACGGGGACAGCCTGGAGCAGTGGGAAACCGCCGCGGTCAAGAGCCAGACCTCGCTGTCGGTACTGAACACCGGCCAGTCAGCGATCATCGCGCTGGGCGTCACCCTGATCATGATCCTGGCGGCACAGGGCGTGGTTGCCGGCAACATGACCATCGGCGACCTGGTGCTCGTCAACGCCTTCCTGCTGCAGCTGTTCATCCCGCTGAATTTCCTCGGGATCGTCTACAGCCAGCTGAAACACGCGATCGCGGACATGCAGCTGATGTTCGCCGTTCTGGAAAAGCAACCCGAGATCGTCGATCGTCCCGGCGCCCCCGACCTTGACCCCGGCGATGCCGGGGTGCGCTTTGAGCAGGTGTCTTTCGCCTACGATCCTGAACGCCCGATCCTGCATGACGTCAGCTTCAGCATCGCCCCGGGCCAGAAGGTCGCCATCGTCGGGGCCAGCGGCGCCGGGAAGTCCACTCTGGCCCGGCTGCTGTTCCGCTTCTATGACATCCCGCAGGGACGCATCCTGATCAACGGCCAGGATATCAGCGAGGTCACCCAGGCAAGCCTGCGCCGTGCGATCGGAATCGTCCCCCAGGACACCGTGCTGTTCAACGACACCCTGTACTACAATATTGCCTACGCCCGGCCGCAGGCCAGCCGCGCGGAAGTCGAGCAGGCGGCCCGGCTCGCCAATATCCACGGGTTCATCACCGGCCTGCCGCAGGGATATGACACCGTCGTGGGGGAACGTGGTCTCAAGCTTTCCGGCGGCGAAAAACAGCGCGTGGCCATCGCCCGGGCGGTATTGAAGAACCCGCCCATCCTGGTGTTCGACGAGGCGACCTCCAGCCTGGACTCCCATTCCGAGCAGTCCATCCTCGATGCCCTGCGGGAAGCGGCCGCGCACCATACCTCGCTGGTGATCGCGCACCGGCTTTCCACCATCGTCGATGCCGACCGCATCCTGGTCATGCAGGACGGGCGCATCATCGAAGCGGGTGTGCACCAGAAACTTCTGAAACAGGGTGGCGTATATGCCAGGTTGTGGCAACTGCAGCAGGAAGAATCACGACGGGAGACAGTCTCTACATTGCAACCATTGCGGGAGACAAGCTGAACGCAGATATTGCTGTGGTCAGGGATGATCACACGGTCCGGCATTCGCCGGACACAAAGACCCAGCCGGTTGGCGGGTTATGCGTGCAGCAACCGGCAGGATCTACATATTGATGCGCAATCCTACGAACAGGTCCGTCCTACTGTCGTCGTCGAAGTAGGTCGCACCGCCCTTGATGGAGAATCGCCTGCTCAGATCGTAGATCAGATCCACACCGACACCGGTGGTATCGGAACTACCCACATCATTGTAGACGACTCGCGGGGCCACCTCGAAGCTCTTTACGGCCTGGAACCGACCGTAGGCAACCGCTTCGTAACCATCCACGCTGTCGCTGAAATTACGATGGGATATCTTGCCGGTATATTCATCGTCGACATAGGCGACCGTGGCACCAATGTCGAAATTATCCGTGATGGAGAAATGACCGCCCAGGCCGAGTTTGAATTCGTCGCCATCGATATCCACATCGCTATTACCGTCGACGTTATCGATCAACAGACGTGAATACCCGGCAATGACCTGAACATTCTCCAATGCACCAAACGAGAGATCTGCCTGAAAAGCATCAGCTTCAACGGAGTCGGAATCGACATTCCGGTATCCAGCATCGGCATAGGTGTAGTTGAATCCGCGGGCAGCGGCGGCTTGGGAAAGCACCACCATACAGGTGGTAGCAGCAACAGCCAGAAATCGCTTATGTGTCATCGAACCCCTCCCGAAATGACGTATTATGATCGTGGTTGTATCACATCGACACGCGATACTATGTTATCGGGCCTGCTGCATTCAAGTAATTTTCATTGTTTTTCAATGTCCCACAGGCGCGGCGTGGACACTCGTCAGGTTGCGGGGGCGTACAAGCGGAAGTGATTACAACGGTTTATCGGCGATGACGGGAAAATCGATCCTGATCAGCGGCTGCTCTTCGGGCATCGGGCTTTGTGTCGCCCGCGGCCTGCATGCGCGCGGCTACCGGGTGTTCGCCAGTGCCCGTAAGTCGGCGGACGTCGCAATGCTCGCGAAAGAAGGTCTGGAAAGCCTGCAACTGGACCTGGATGATTCCGGCTCGATCACGGCGGCCCTCGAAAGGGTACTGGCGCGCACAGGCGGCACGCTGGACGCCTTGTTCAACAACGGCGCCTACGGTCAACCCGGCGCGGTCGAGGACCTGAGGCGCGAGGTGCTGCGCGAGCAATTCGAAACCAACCTGTTCGGCTGGCACGAGTTGACCCGCCTGGTGCTTCCGGTGATGCGACGCCAGGGGCACGGCCGCATCATTCAGCACAGTTCAGTGCTGGGCTTCGTTGCCCTGCGCTACCGGGGTGCCTACAACGCCAGCAAGTATGCCCTGGAGGGACTGACCGACACCCTGCGGCTGGAATTGCGCGGCAGCAACATCCATGTCTCGCTCATCGATACCGGACCGGTCACCAGCCGCTTTCGGGAAAACGCCCATGCGGCCCTGCTGCGCAACATCGACCGGGAAAACAGCGTGCACCGGGAATTCTATGAGCGCGTGATTCGCCGCCTGACCACGGTCGGCCCCGTGGTACCGTTCACCTTGCCGCCGGAGGCCGTGCTGAAGCAGGTCGTGCAGGCACTGGAAAGCCGCAATCCCAGGCCACGCTATTACGTCACGTTCCCGTCCTACCTGTTCGCTTTCCTGAAGCGCATTCTGCCGCAGCGCACACTGGACCGGATTCTGTATCGGATCTGAAGGGGGACAGTATACTTAATCAGTACCGATGGCAGTGGAGTCAGAATCCTTAACTGATCAGACTGATTAAGTATACTGTCCCCCTCCTGTCAGTCAGGCCGCGGAAACGGCTGGTCCCGTACTGGGAACGAACGCCAGCTTGCCGTCCTGCACATCGATCCTGATGGCATCGCCGGGGCCGAAATGGCCCGCCAGGATCTCCTGGGCCAACGGATTTTCCAGCTGCATCTGGATCGCACGCTTCAGCGGACGCGCACCGTAGACCGGATCGAATCCGGACTCGCCCAGCAGATCCAGAGCAGCATCCGAAAGCTGCAGCGTGATATCGCGCTCCTGCAAACGCCGTTGCAGTATGCCGATCTGCAGCCCGGCGATGGCCCGGATCTCTTCGCGCCCCAGCGGGTGGAATACCACCACGTCGTCGATCCGGTTGATGAACTCGGGCCGGAAGTGGCTGGCGACGATCTCCATCACGGCGGACTTCATCGCGGCGTAGTTCTCCTCGGTCGCTTCCGGCGTCCTGCCTCCCGCGACACTCGCGCGTCCCTGCGCATCGCCCACCATTTCCTGGATCATCTGGCTACCCAGGTTCGAGGTCATGACGATCACGGTATTGCGGAAATCCACGGTGCGGCCCTGGCCGTCGGTGAGGCGGCCGTCATCCAGCACCTGCAGCAGTACGTTGAACACGTCCGGGTGCGCCTTCTCGACCTCGTCCAGCAGGATCACGGAGTAGGGCTTGCGCCGCACCGCTTCGGTCAGATAACCGCCCTCCTCGTAACCGACGTAGCCAGGCGGCGCCCCGATCAGTCGGGCCACCGAGTGCTTCTCCATGAACTCCGACATGTCGATGCGCACCATGGCCTCCTCGGTATCGAACAGGAAGGCGGCGAGCGACTTGGTCAGCTCGGTCTTGCCCACGCCGGTGGGACCTAGGAACAGGAATGAACCATTCGGCCGGTTGGGATCCGACAGTCCGGCACGACTGCGACGGATGGCATCGGAAACCACCCGGACCGCCTCCGACTGGCCGACAACCCGCTTTTGCAAGGCGGCCTCCATGCGCAACAGTTTTTCGCGTTCGCCCTCCAACATCTTGGAGACCGGAATTCCCGTCCATTTCGAGACGACCTCTGCAATCTCCTCGTCGCTGACCTTGTTGCGCAACAGCTGCATCTCGCGGGTCTCCGCCTCGGCGGCCGCCGCCAGCTGCTTTTCCAGTTCCGGTATGCGGCCGTACTGCAGTTCACCGGCACGCGCCAGATCGCCGGCACGGCGTGCCGTATCCAGTTCCGTGCGCATGCGTTCCAGTTCCTCCTTGATATGGCTGGTACCCTGCACCGCCGCCTTCTCGGACTTCCAGATCTCCTCGAGGTCGGAGTATTCGCGTTCCAGTTTGTCGATTTCGCCCTGCAGCGTTTCCAGCCGTTTTTTCGAGGCCTCGTCGGACTCCTTGCTCAGCGCCTCGCGTTCGATCTTCAGCTGGATCAGGCGGCGTTCCAGGCGGTCCAACGCCTCGGGCTTGGAGTCGATCTCCATGCGAATGCGACTGGCGGCCTCGTCCACCAGGTCGATGGCTTTGTCCGGCAGCTGGCGATCGGTGATATAGCGGTGCGACAGGGTCGCGGCCGCCACGATCGCCGGGTCGGTTATCTCCACACCGTGGTGCACCTCATAGCGTTCCTTGAGGCCGCGCAGGATGGCGATGGTGTCTTCCACCGTCGGCTCGTCGACCACCACCTTCTGGAAACGCCGTTCCAGGGCCGCGTCCTTCTCGACGTACTTGCGATACTCGTCCAGGGTGGTCGCACCCACGCAATGGAGCTCGCCCCGCGCCAGCGCCGGCTTCAGCATATTGCCGGCATCCATGGCGCCCTCGGCCTTGCCAGCACCAACCATGGTGTGCAATTCATCGATGAACAGGATGATCTGGCCTTCCTGTTTGGCCAGATCATTGAGTACACCTTTGAGGCGTTCCTCGAACTCGCCACGGAATTTCGCCCCGGCGATCAACGCTCCCATATCCAAAGATAACAATCGCTTGCCTTTCAAACCTTCAGGAACTTCTCCATTGACGATACGCTGCGCCAGCCCTTCCACGATGGCGGTCTTGCCCACGCCAGGCTCGCCGATCAGGACCGGGTTGTTCTTGGTGCGGCGTTGCAGTACCTGGATGGTGCGGCGAATCTCGTCATCGCGGCCGATGACCGGGTCCAGCTTGCCTTGCTCGGCGCGCTCGGTGACGTCAATGGTGAATTTTTCCAGCGCCTGGCGCTGCTCCTCGGCGTTGGGGTCATTCACCTGCTGCCCGCCGCGCAGCTGGTCGATCGCCTGCTCGATCAAGTGCTTGCTGGCGCCGGTCTCGCGCAGAAGTTCGCCGAGCCGGCCCTTGTCCTCCAGCACAGCCAGGATGAACAGCTCGCTGGAGATATAGCTGTCCTTGCGCTGCTGGGCCAGCTTGTCGGTGACATTCAGCAGGCGTGCCAGGTCATTGGACACATGGACCTCGCCGGCGGCGCCCTGTACCTGCGGCAGATGGTCCAGCAGTTCCCCCAACTGGGAACGAAACAGGTTGATATTGACCTCCGACCGCGACAGCAGATGCCGCACCGTACCGCCCTCCTGATCCAGCAGTGCCGTCATCAGATGTACCGGTTCGATGAACTGGTGGTCCCGCCCCACCGCCAGGCTCTGGGCCTCTGCAAGCGCCTGCTGGAACTTGCTGGTCATTTTGTCCATGCGCATATGGAAATACCTCTGCAATCAATATTCGGATATACCCTGAAAAGTGGGGTTTATCCGGGGAGTTTCAAGGCATACCGGCCGACGCCGCGGTCAGTGCAGGGTGGAATGCGCCGCAAAGATCACCAGCACACCGACGGCGATCAGGCTGATCTGCTGGATCGCGGCCCGGCCTTCGACGCGCTGATGCAAGGTCGGAATGAGGTCAGCAACGGCAATATAGATGAAACTGGAGGCGGCCACGGCCAGCACGTAAGGGAGTATCTGTTCCAGATCATGCAGGGCAAGGTAGGCCAGAATCCCGCCGAGCACGGTCGTGAGACTGGAGAGAACATTATAGAAAAATGCCTTCCTGCGATTGAAGCCGCTGTGCAGCAACACGGCGAAATCCCCGACCTCCTGGGGAATCTCGTGCGCCGCCACGGCCAGGCTGGTCACCACCCCCAGGTGGATATCGGTGAGAAAGGCGCCGGAGATCAGAATACCGTCGAGGAAATTGTGCAGCCCGTCCCCGATCAGGATCAGGGTTCCGGCTGAACGCCTGCGACCACCACTGTCCGGTGCATGGACCTCGCAATGATCTTCATGGCAATGCCGCCAGAGCACCAGCTTCTCCAGCAGGAAGAATCCCAGCAAGCCCAGCAGGACGGTCATGGGGATGACATGCATATCCTGAGTGTCGATGGCTTCCATGGCATGTGGCAGCAGCCCGAGAAACGCCGCGCCCAGCAATGCCCCGGTGGCAAAACTGACCAGGTGCGGCAGCAAATGGTCGCGCAGCGACTCGCGCAGTATCAGGAACAGCGCCGCGGCCAGCACGCTCAGCAGCCCGCCCAGCAGGCAGAAGATCACGATCCATATAATCATTGACATTAAGTTTTATTCTCAACCGATTGTTTTAAGTTTATAATTACAGGCCACAAGAGCACTCTACGGCTATCATACGCCAGTTGACCGGTCACGTAAGCCAGATCAAGGATGCCATGCGTCCGGTCATCCCATCGCGGCGGAAAGAATAGAACCGCTCCGGCTCCCCGTAGCTACAGTGACCGCCGCCATACACACTCCCGACACCACAATCCACCAGCCGCTGGCGAGCCAGTGCATACAGGTCCGCGTGCCAACCGCCGCCCATTGCCGGGCGAAAGTGCTCCTCCGAGCGGGAATCGTGTGCCAGGAAGGTGTCTCGCACCTCCCCGCCAACCTCGTATGCCTTAGCACTGATGGCGGGCCCCAGCCACGCGAGTAAGGCATCACCGGGGGTAGGCATGGCGGCAACCGCGGCTTCGATCACTCCCGCCGCGAGACCTCGCCACCCGGCATGGACAGCCGCTACGCACCGGCCCGAGCGATCGCATAACAGCAGCGGCAGGCAATCTGCCGTCAACACGGCACAGACAGGGCCGGGGCTGCAGGTCCAGGCGCCGTCAGCCTCCGGGATCCCCTCACCGGCCCCGATATCCACGATGGTCGTTGCATGCACCTGCCGTAACCAGACGGGGTGAGACGGCAGTTTAAGCGCCTGCTGCAGCCGCATGCGATTCGTGGCGACCGCCGCAGGATCATCGCCCACGTGGTCTGCCGGGTTCATGCTGGTGAATGCGCCCTGGCTCACCCCACCCTGCCGGGTCGTGGTGACCGCATGCACACAGGCCGGGGCCGGCCATTCCGGTACGATCCAGTCTTCAGGCATCGCCATTCTCCATTGCATCGGCACGCAAGGTCTCGAGCAGCCGTACCATGTCCTTCGGTAATGGAGACTCCCAACCGACGATCTCACCGCTGGAGGGATGCGCCAGGGTCAGACGGGCCGCGTGCAGGGCCTGGCGCCGGAAACCGACGATTTGTTCCCGCAGTTCACCGCTTGCGCCCGGCGGCAGCCGCAGGCGTCCCCCATAGACGGGGTCGCCTACGATCGGCATATGCCGGTGCGCCATGTGCACCCGTATCTGATGGGTGCGCCCGGTTTCCAGCCGCACCCGCACGAGTGTGTGCGCACGAAAACGCTCCTCCACCCGATAATGCGTCAGCGCCTCCTTGCCGCCCATCACCACGGCCATGCGCTTGCGATCGACCGGGTGCCGGCCGATGGGTGCCTCGATACTGCCGCCCGCCGTCAGCACCGTCTGCACCACGGCCAGGTATTCGCGCTTCACCTCACGTGCCTGCAGTGCCGCGACGAGCGCGTTGTGGGCGGCCAGATTGCGCGCAACGACCAGCACGCCGCTGGTCGACTTGTCCAGGCGGTGGACAATCCCCGCACGCGGCAAGCCGGCCAGGTTGGCATCATAATGCAGCAAGGCATTCAACAGCGTTCCTGCGGGGTTGCCGGCGGCCGGGTGCACAACCAGGCCGGCCGGTTTGTCGATTACCAGCAGGTCGGCATCGGCATGAATCACGCGCAGCGGGATGTCCTCCGGACTGCTACGGGTCTGCGCCTCGAGCGATGCATCGATGCAGACCGCCTCACCGCCCTGCACACGCTCCCTGACCTGCGGTATGCGTTCGTCCACTCTGACCTGGCCGGCACGGATCCATTGCTGCAGACGGCTGCGGGAGTACTCCCGCACCAGGTGCGCAAGGACCTGGTCGAGGCGCCGGCCGCGCATCTCCGCGGGTATGATCAGCCGGAGTTGGATGGTTTGCGTCATATTGCAGCAGCTTTGGGGTATACTTTCGCGGTTTTCGTGGTTGCACCCTGCAACCTGGGTAATTTTGACATAAACCAGCCCATGCGTATGTCGAGTTTTTTCCTGGCCCTCCTGCTGCTCATGACTGCGGGCTGCTCGTTGCTGCCGGAACAGATTGACAAGACCAAAGACTGGTCAGCCAACAAGCTCTACACCGAAGCCAAACAGCAGCTGAACGACAAGAATTACGAGAAAGCCATTGACTATTTCGAGAAGCTCGAGGCCCGCTATCCATTCGGGCGCTACGCCCAGCAGGCGCAGCTGGAAATCGCCTATGCCTACTACAAGTTCGATGAACCCGACCTGGCCATCGCGGCCGCCGACCGTTTCATCAAGATCTACCCGCGTCACGAGAATGTCGACTACGCCTGGTACCTGAAAGGCCTGGTCAACTACAGCCGCGGCAAGACCCTCATCAACAAGCTGCTTCCCCAGGAACCTTCAGAGCGCGACACCAACACCATGCGCACCGCCTACGATGACTTCGATCAACTGGTGAAGCGGTTCCCGACAAGCATCTATGCCGCGGATGCGGCCCGGCGCATGGTATTCCTGCGCGACAACATGGCGGAATTCGAAATCCATGTCGCCGACTACTACATGCGGCGCAAGGCCTACGTGGCCGCGGCCAACCGATGTAAATACGTGATCGAGAATTACCAGCGAACCCCCTCGGTGGAGGACGCGCTGGTCATCATGGTCCGAGCCTATCGCGCCCTCGGCATCAAGGACCTGGAAACCGATGCCCTGCGGGTATTGCGCCTCAACTATCCGGAAAATCCCGAGATCCCCCGGCTGGAAGGAAACAGCGGCCGCGATGCCGCTCAGAATAATGACTCCTTCTGGAAATTCTGGTAACCGGACGTCAGCGGGTAACGCCGGTCCCGGCCGAAGGCCCGCTGCGTGATGCGGACACCCGGCGGCGCCTGGCGGCGCTTGTATTCATTGCGATCCACCAGCATCGCGACTCGCCGCACCACTTCCGGATCATAGCCCTCCGCGATGATGCTTGCCACGCTGCGATCCTGTTCGATATAGCGTTCCAGGATCGGATCGAGAACGGCGTACGGCGGCAGGCTGTTCTCATCCTTCTGGTCCGGGGCAAGCTCGGCCGAGGGTGGACGTTCGAGCACCCGCTGCGGGATCACCGGCCCCAGGCTGTTGCGATAGTTACACAGGCGGTACACCAGCAGTTTGGGCACGTCCTTGATGGGTGCGAACCCCCCCGCCATGTCGCCGTACAGGGTCGCGTAGCCCACCGCCATCTCGCTTTTGTTACCGGTCGTCAGTAGAATTTTGCGTTTCTTGTTCGAAATCGCCATCAGGATGATGCCGCGACAGCGTGCCTGGATGTTCTCCTCGGTAGTATCCGCCGGCAGGCCAGTAAACAGTTCACCCAGCACGTCGAGAAAACTGCTGAAGGGACGCTCGATGGACAGCTCATGGGAATCCACGCCCAGGGTCTCCGCCTCGGCCCTGGCATCTTCCAGGCTCATCACAGCGGTGTAGCGCGAAGGCATCATCACGACCTCGACCCGATCCGCACCGATGGCATCCACGGCAATCGCCAGCACCAACGCCGAATCGACGCCGCCGGACAACCCCAGTATCGCGCCACAGAAACCGTTCTTGTTGATGTAGTCGCGCACGCCCAGGACCAGCACCCGGTAGATTACCGTCTCGATGGCGGGGTTCGGCGAGCACTCGCCAGGCAACGGGATGACAGGCTTACCCAATCGTAAATCGACCGGATATAGCCCGGATTCGCAATCCGGCGCCCGCTGCATGATCGTGCCTTCATGGTCCACCACGAAGGAACCACCATCGAACACCAGTTCATCCTGGCCGCCCACCAGGTTGACATAAATGATGGGCAGGATACTCTCGCGCGCCCGCTGCATGGCCAATCGTTCCCGTATGTCACGCTTGCCGGCATGAAAAGGGGAGGCATTGATGTTGATCAGCAGACGCGCTCCGGTATCGGCCGCCTGCTGTACCGGGCCAGCCTGCCAGATATCCTCGCAGATGGTGATGCCCACGGGTATGCCCCGGATGTCCACCACGCAGGGCGCCACACCCTCCTTGAAATAGCGCTTTTCGTCGAACACCCCGTAGTTGGGCAGGTGCTGTTTGCGATACACCGCCGCCAGGCCGCCGTCGCGGATCACCGCGGCCGCATTGTAGAGTCCATCGTCCTGGCGCAGTGGATAGCCCACGATTGCTGTTATTCCGCGGATATCCACGCACAGGCGTTGCATGGCATGCTCGATATGTTCGAGAAAATGCGCCCGCAACAACAGGTCCTCGGGCGGATAGCCGGTCAGGGCCAGTTCCGGGAAGACGATCAGGTCCGCCGCCATCGCGTCCCGCGCCTGTTCACAGGCCGCCAGTATCTTCTCCGCGTTGGCCTCGACGGCACCGACCAGATAGTCCTGCTGGGCCATGACGACACGGAGACCGGTGGGGTTATTCTGCTCTGATGTCATGGTTAGTAGGGTAGGTAATGTTTGCAGATACTGCTCAGTTAGAACGGAGCATCATTGTTACAGGTTTCGATCAGTGGGGCGAGATCCAATCTTCTGTTTGGACGGGTATGCTGGATGGATTTACCTCCCGAGTATCATTTACGGGTGGGTTTCGCCCACTCGGGCGAAACCTAACCTTGAAGATCACTCAGAAGCTATAGCCAATTTTCGAACCCAAGAAGACGAGAAGATCACCTACCCTGCCATCGCCTGCTGCATCGCCACCCCGATATCCGCCGGTGAACGGACCACCGTTGCACCCGCCGCTTCCAGAGCGGCAATCTTCGCATCCGCGGTACCCTGACTGCCGCTGATGATGGCGCCGGCATGTCCCATACGCTTGCCGGGCGGCGCCGTCACCCCGGCGATATAAGCCACCACCGGTTTGCTGACCTGTCCCCGGATGTAGTCCGCGGCCCGCTCCTCATCCGTACCGCCGATCTCCCCGATCATGACGATACCGCGGGTACCGGGATCCGCTTCGAACAGTTCCAGGCAGTCGATGAAGTCCATGCCATGGAC
>Ga0210124_1000032_pt1 | contig 91242 bp, 94 predicted proteins | sample Muzzi_PWC_D2_FD_185554 | JGI IMG/M metagenome (GOLD analysis project Ga0210124, IMG submission 185554) | Wetland microbial communities from San Francisco Bay, California, USA, that impact long-term carbon sequestration - Muzzi_PWC_D2 (SPAdes) | ecosystem: Environmental > Aquatic > Marine >...
CGCTGTGCGCAATAGGGTTTATTTATTCCGGCGGAAGAGAAGCGGATTTGTCCAGGGTTCCGCATCGTTGAAATGTCGGTGCAGGGCGAACAGGTTTTCGCAGGATGTTCGTGCGAAAGCAACGCGGAGCCTGGTTGCAGGCTGGGATGGGCCTGTGGGCGGTGAGGACCTGGAGAGTGAACGGGCGCCGGGTCACGCCCGGGCTCCCGATCTGGCCTGACCCGCGGGGTTCCCGGCCGTTCGTTCCGGTACGAGGTAGAGATTGGTCCGCGTGAGCCAGGGTGGCAGGGAAGGTGATGGGAGAGCCGCATTCAGAGTCGGTGCCGAAGCTACCAGGGATCGATTCAGCGCCCCGGCCTTTAATCGTCATGGGCGAAAAAAAAAGCGGAGGTCCGAAGACCTCCGCTCTGACTTGCCGCGAGGTAAGGGTCCGCGGGCGTGCGCGTGCGGACTGCGACCGCTTGGCGATTAGACCAGGACGTTGCTCGTGCCGATGGCGAACTTCAGGACGTCGAGGTCCGTGTAGTCGACGGCATTGTTGAACACGTTCTGGCTCTGGTAGCCTTCAACGACGCTCGCCACGCCGCCGAACGAGCTCTGGTTCAGGGACTGGCCGGTGTTCGAGACGATCGTGGTGGTACCGCCGCCACGCACTTCGGTCATGGCCTTGCGGTCGAGTTCCTTGCTGCTGGAAAGGTCTTTGATGTTCATGGTGGTATCTCCTAAGTCAAAAGTTGTCGAAACAGTTTGGGTTCGGGTCATGAGCATTTAGCGCTCATGGCTGGTATAGAGCAGGAGCCGTGCCAATCTGGAATTGTTGCTGGAAAGAAATTTATAACTTATTGAACTTGAAAAGATATGATGGTCAAGTCCCGGTGGGGCCGGGACTGCGAAGGAGCTCTTCTCAGCCGTTATGTTTGCAGAGTACGAACCAACCAGGGGTCGATGTTGGGTGGTAGGCAACGCCGGAGCGCGCGACGACGCGGCGCTGAGCGGCGTGACGGTTACGCTCCGTCACACCGCGTGATATGCAGCGTGTGATTGCTGGTGATGCAGGTGCCTTTGCCCCTGTTATCGTTAACCCGAGTTCGGGTTGAAATCGAAACCAGCGAGCTTGATAAGACCGAAGGCGGCCGGTTTCTGGAACAGGCTCGACTCATAAGCCGGCAAGGCGCTGAGGCGCTGCCGGCTCTTGCCGCCCGTAATGTTGCGCAACGCCGCCCGGTCAAGTTCGACACTTTCCTTCAAATCGTTGATTACTATGCGTGCCATCATCCGTCTCCCGTGTCAGTCCGCAGTACAGTGCATTCATTCAACAGCGAATTCCCGACATATTAATTCTGTGGTCAAGGCAAACAGCCTCGCATGCCTGGTTTCATCCCGCTATACAAGGATTCCCCGATGCCCCACCCTTCAGGTCTTGTGAGGTGTTGGGGTGATTTCCCTGGTTATTATCACTAACATAATAATATAGCTTGTTTTTTGCTGATTGGCAGTATAGCGGGTATTCGATGCTGACAAAATATCCGGCCCAGGCAAATTAAAATTCTGTAAATTTTTCTGCGGGACCATCATGTCAAGAAAGATGCGGCTGGTGATTTCGATCGACGTGCCCCGGGAGTAAACCTCGCAAAGTGCTGACAACTTAAGCGGTTATGTACTAAAGTGTGGGAAAAAGGCGGTGTTAAGGCGGAAGAATACGATGCGTCGCATGGGTACCAGAGTTGTCTGCCGATTCGGAGCAGTTCGCGGTTGTAATTATGTCAGTGTCATACCTGGCTTGCGGAAATAGTCGCCCGGCGCGCCGGGCCTGATCGTCGAGGAAGGTTACGGGATGAGTTACCGGTGGTGGTCATGCTGTCGTACCTCAACAGGTAGACGGCGTAACGTCAACGAGGATGCATATTTGAGTCTCGACGACCTGGGATTGTGGCTGGTTGCCGATGGGATGGGCGGTCATACCCGCGGTGATGTCGCCAGCCGTCTGATCGTAGAGGCGTTCGAAGGCATGATCAGGCCGGATTCACTGGAGAATTTTGCATACGAGGTCAAGGCGCGACTCGCTGCAGCCAATCAACGCATGCGCGATGCGGCACACCGCGCAGGATTCAACGAGTTGATGGGCAGCACCGTGGTGGCTTTTCTGGTGTACAAGCGCGAATGGATGTGCCTGTGGGCAGGTGACAGTCGCGCCTACCTGTTGCGCGATGGCCGGTTGACGCAAATCAGCCGTGATCACAGCATGGCCGAGGAACTCGTCCAGCGTGGTGAGTTGCGCCGTGATCAGGCGACTACGCACCCCTTGGCCAGTCGTATTACACGCGCGGTCGGCGCACAGGATCATCTGGTCGTTGACCAGTACCGTTCGTTCCTGCGCGATGGTGATGCCGTCCTGTTGTGCAGCGACGGACTGACCAAGGAGGTTAGCGACGAGGAAGTCGCCGCCATCCTGGACGACTACGACTGTGAAGAAGCCAGCGAGGAACTGGTGGAACTGACATTGGAACGCGGCGCGCGCGATAACGTCACGGTGGCGGTGATTCGCTTCGAGGCGACGACCGGGTTCAGCGATCATCATCAGGACGATACCGCGGTGAATCACGAGCAGCCGCACAGGCTGCACCTGATGACGTGTTGCGTACCTCGCGACGTGGTGCGGTTAAACGGCGATCATTCGGGTTTTACGGTGTAAGCTCATGGCGAGTTTTGCACACACATTGAAGTCCTTCAGAAGCGGAGATCTTGCACAGGACCAGTTGATTACGGAAATCGAGCAAATCCTGGCGGATGGGAGGGGTGATGAAACCTGGATGCTGCGGACGCTTGATGAGGAACACGCCAGAGAGCCGCTGCCGGCCGAGATCCACGCTGCAGTAAAACGCCGGATAGAAGAGTCCGCGAGCGTCAAGCGCCAGAATGCCGGCGGGGAGCCTGTCGACCCTGATGCCAGTCGCACCTACCTGGCGACAGAGTTTTTTGGTGATGGGCAGCAAGCGCAGTCCGCTTCCGGTGAGAAGGCAGCGCCGGGACCGGGCAGCGCCCAGCCCGAAATCGCCGCGCAGCCGGATATGGGCAAGATCAAGGGTGTCGGTGATGTGCTGAATGACCGCTTTGTCCTTGAAGAGCGCATCGGTTCAGGCGGTATGAGCACGGTCTACAAGGCGCTGGACCGGCGCAAGCTGGAGGCCGACGATCGCAACCCGTACGTGGCGGTCAAGGTGCTCAATCTTGAATTCCGGGCCCACCCGCGTTCGCTGATCGCGCTGCAACGCGAAGCGAAGAAATCGCAGGGTCTTGCCCATCCGAACATCGTCCGGGTCTACGATTTTGACCGGGATGGCGACACTGTATACATGACCATGGAGTATCTGTCCGGCAAGTCGTTGGCGCAGATATTCCGGGCGCGGGATTTCAAGGGCATGCCTCATGAAACGGCGTTACCCATCCTGGAACAGATCGCAGCCGCGCTGAAGTTTGCACACGACAACGGTATCGTGCATGCGGATTTCAAGCCGGCCAATGTAATCGTTGCAGATGACGGGCAAGCCAAGGTCATCGATTTCGGTATCGCACGCGCTTTCCAGAGGCCCGACCAGATCGATATGGAGGCGACACGTTTCGATCCGGGTTCCCTTGGCGCGTTGACGCCGACCTACGCGAGCCCCGAGATGCTTGAGCACCAGGATGTGGATCCGCGTGATGATGTCTATGCCCTGGGTTGTATCGCCTATGAAATGTTGACCGGCCGCCATCCCTTTGGACGTATGCAGGCGACCGATGCGCGGGACGGCGGGTTGCAGCCGGAACGTCGCAAGGGCTTGACGAACAAGCAGTGGAAAGCCCTGAAAGGGGCGCTTGCCTTCAACCGCCAGCAGCGTACACAGTCGGTCATGCAGTTATGCCAGGAATTTCAATGCAAGGAAATATCTTCTACGACTGTCAAGTTGTCCGGTCTGGCAGCCTCGCTGCTGCTGGTGGCGGGTATCGCCGGTTATTTTTATAACTCCGAGTCCAGAACGACACCTGATGTCGTGCCGGCCGTCGGGCAGCCGAACGGACTTGCCGGGACAGGCGAGCCGGAGATCGCCGCAACCACACCGGAAGTACCGGAGATCGTGTCAGTCGCGACCACGGAACCACCTGCAGCGGGGATGGAAAAGCTCCCGGCAGCCGACATAAAACTTGCCAGGACAGAACAAGCCCGGGAACCGGCGAAACCGGCCGTTACCGCTGTGCGCAAACTCGCTCTCTCTGCGGTTATGCCCTTGCTGGACAAGGAACCCTGTGCGGCCCTGGATGCCAGCGTCAATGAAGGGACGGTGAAGGTGAGGGGTTATGCCTCGCAACGGTCCGATATGAAACACCTGAAAAGCGGGTTGCTGGCACTGCCCGGGGCTAAACAAGTCATCTCCGATGTGACGCCGGTCAGTGATGAGAAATGTGACGTGATGGATTTATACGAGCCATACTGGCGGGTCAACAAAGCCGCCGGGGATGCCACCACCATACGCACCCGGAATACGGACGGTGAGCTGACCGAAGGGGACCCCTTGGTCGTCAAGATCACCACCCCGCCGTATGAGTCCTACGTCAATCTGGATTACTACTCTCTCGACGGGGGCGTGGTGCACATGGTCCCGGGTCCGCGCATCAAGGCCAATCTGGCACCGCCCAGCTACGCTGCCACCATCGGTGACCTGGGTGAATGGGTCATTGCGGAGCCGTTTGGTACGGAACTGGTGGTGGTATTGACTACGCCGAAACCATTGTTCGACCAGCCGCGGCAGGAAATTGAAAAGGGGGCCGACTACCTCGTTGCACTTCGCGACCGCCTGGATCAACTGGGCAAGGAGTCAGGCCAGGAGCGGATCACCGCGGAGTTTGTCATGATCAACACGAAGCCCCGTCCGCTGCTGGAACGGATCAAGGATAAGGCCCTGGGGCTGAGTCACTGAGAGTACGCCGGCAAATAATCCGGGTATGCCTATGGCAGTGTTTTCGCTACGCGGAATCCGTTGAGGATGTAACGCACCCCCGTATCGTATGTAAACCGGCTCGCCGAGTGCGCATAGGTACTGTCGTTACGCCACGAACCGCCCCGAATGACATTTTCACGACAGTCACTACTGATCCATGCCGAACCATCCGCCGGCGCGCCGTCATAGGAGTTGTGCCAGCAATCCTCAACCCATTCCCATGCGCCGCCGTTCATGCCGTGGATACCGAATGGATTTGCCGGGAGGGCATCAATGTTGACCGGGGCATCATTACTCCAGTCACCACCACAATCCTTGCAGTTGGCCATGCCGGGCTTCATTTTGTCACCCCACCAGTAACGTGAAGCGGTCCCGGCGCGTGCAGCGTACTCCCACTCCGCTTCCGTCGGCAGGCGGTATTTCTGGCCGGTCACCTTGGACAGCCAGTCTGTATAATGCTGTGCGTCTGTCCAGCTGATGTCCGTTGCCGGTGACTTGTCCTGCGAGCCGGCATGGCTGGCAATGCTTTTGCATGCATTCGCCTGTACACATGCGTTCCATTGCGCCATGCTGACCTCGTACTTGCCGATGGCGTACGGTCTGCTGATATTCACCCGGTGTGCCGGTCTTTCACTGCGGTCACCATGGTTATCGCCCATGACGAACGCCCCCGGCTGCAAAACCACCATTTCCGGGCAGGAGTCACAGTCACGGATACCTTTGGTTCCGTGTGCCGCAACCGGTGCCGGGGTAGGTGTCGGTTCGGGTTTGGTGATGACCGGTTGCTTCGGCTTCGCTGCCGGCGCCGGTGCGGCGACAGGTTTCCGGATCAGCCCTTCGTAAACGTAGCCGGTGGTGCCGCCGGCGAGTTCGACGCGGTACCAGTGTTTGTCCTGCGTGCGGCCGGTGACGTGCACACGGTCACCAACATTCAGGCCGCCGACCCGGTCGGAACGCGAAGAGGGTCCCTTGCGCACATTGGTCTGGGTGACGGCCTCGTACTGAACATCCATTTTTTCAATGGGAGGTGCCTTCTCGACGGTAGGTGCCGGCAGGCTGGGTTTGGCGTACCGCGCCGCACGGGTCCTGGCAAGCTCCACGAAGCGTCCGTCGGGGTAGGCCTGGAGATAAGCCTCGTAGTCTTCTGCGTGAGTACTGTTCTTGATGGATTCCCAGAACTCGAGTTCGTACTGTGCCTCGCCGCTTTTAGGCAGGATGCCCGCGGCCACCGTGCCGATGACGGAAAGGCTCAGCACCAGGCTCAGCAACCACGTTCTGTACCCTGTATACATCATCATGATCTCCCTGGTCTTGTGCAGGCTTGTCCTGTCCGGTAATTATCCCTGAGAGGCTAGTCGAGCAGGCTCGTCTTCGCAAGCGTTTTACCGAATTACGACAGCAATAAAGCTAGGTGATTCGACCCCCGGAGTCGAATGGGCGGGCTGCGAATACAATGGTGCCGAGGGACCCGGCAGCATTGTTTCCCTGCATCGGCGGGGGGGGCATGGGGAACGTGACACTTGATTTGGAAAAAATGTGATCTATGCTAAATTACGCATGCACAGTATAGTGAACAATGTGCGTTGCTGGCCGGGAATTATGCGAGTAGCAGCAGGCTGAGCGGGTGAAACAGGTGTTTCTAAACACAGACCCCGCTGGATCATTCATTACCGGAGTGAGGGTGACGGTGTCAGCCGGTATCCCGGGAAGGGGGGAGATATGTTAATACGCTCAGTCATGTTCGCGATACTGCTTGCGATTTCCTACACCGTGGCGCTTGCCGCGGAGCGGACACCGGCACCGAAGGATGCCACGCTCTACATCATCTGGCCGCATGACGGCACGGTTATCAGGGGAGGCAAACTCTGGGTCCGCATGGGTTTGCGTAATGCGGGTGTCGCGCCCAAGGGAGTCTGCATGCCAAACACCGGACATCACCACCTGTTGGTTGATACCGAGTTGCCGCCCTTCGATGAGGAAATCATCTCGGACCGACAGCACCTGCATTTCGGCGGCGGTCAGACCGAGGCGCGCCTCGAGGACCTGCCGCCAGGCAAGCATACGCTGCAACTTCTCTTGGGGGACTGTAACCATATTCCGCATGATCCGCCGCTGTACTCGAAGAAGATCACGATCACCGTACCGCCTTACTAGTCCGCATTTCTCACCGCGGTACTGAAGGTTTACATCTCTTAGGAAGGAACTGAAGTGGTGGCAAACGAACGGAAAAACGTATGTTTCCAGGTAATGCCTTCCCGGTGATATATCCGGACCAGCCGGACGCTGCGCGAACACTCGGCAAACGAACAAAAGGAAGACAGTGACATGAAGAACTTCACCAAGACCATGACTGCCTGTGTGATGACTGCGTTATTGTTCTCGGGCGCGGCCGCAGCAGAAAGAACACCGGCGCCGGCAAACGCCTACCTGTATGTGGGCTGGCCCAATGATGGAGAGGTATTACCGGCCAACCGGCCGTTCAGGGTATGGTTCGGATTGCGCAACATGGGTGTGGCGCCTAAAGGTGCCAATATTCCCAATACCGGGCATCATCACCTGTTGATTGACACCGATCTGCCGCCCCTGGATGAGGAAATTCCCTCTGATCGCAATCATCTTCACTTCGGCGCGGGACAGACGGAAACGACCATCGAACTCCCGCCGGGTACGCACACCCTGCAACTGCTGATGGGTGACTACAACCATATACCACACGACCCGCCGGTCTATTCGAGAAAGATCACGGTCTACGTCAAGTGAAGTGTGCAGCCGCGGTTGCAGTCCGCCTGCCGGCAGGCAGGCGGGGTCAAGGCTCGGCTGTCAGCATGAGTGCAGACGGCATTTCGGCTGCCTTGGAATGCTCATAGGCGGCGGTCAAAAATTCCCTGACAAATTTCACCTTGTAGGATTTCGTCCATATTTCAGGCAGCCCGATATCCATGGCGGCGCGATAGTCGATGTGGACCTCGCTGCCGGTGGAGGTGAAGCGGATACGACCGTGGTTCGCCTGCAGTGAGCCTTCCAGCTGTTTCCAGAAAATTGTGTTTCCGCTGAAGGTGACTTCAACGCGCGACCACTGGCTGCCAACCGGCCAGGGGAACGTGAATTCCACCAGGTATTCCCGGCTGTCCTTACCGGTATTGACCAATGTCGTCTTCCGGATCCAGTCATGCAGCATCGGGTAGGTCGTGATGCACTCGAAGGTGTTGTAGACGTTCGTCCATTGTGCTGCAAACTCCGCCTGGGCGTGTATCAGCTTCTGGTTGCCGGCGGTATCAGGCTCGAAACTTACTTCGATCCGAGGACCCGCGATTACCGGACTGGCATGTGAGAACAAGCCGGCTGTAGTAACGACTATCAGGAGGATGTGTGTAAGTGTTTTCATTGCAGCTTCTCCCCGGTGTTGGTCTGCGTCGACCGGTAATCGAAAGCCTCACTGAACCGGTGCATGCCATACGCCATCCCGTTGTAATCGTCGTTGCCCGCGGGGATCGAGGTATGCAGGTTCATGGTTCATCTGTCCGGTCGAGGTACTGTGGCCTTTGTCAGGGATAGGAGCATCATGTGTGCCAGAACCTTGCAAGGGCACATAATGTAGGAGTAACCGATTGAATTTAGGCGGTTATAATGTTCTGCCAGTGGTGCCGGCAGGCGGCTGCGGGGAGAGGTATTGGATCGTAATGTTGGTCGGCTGCAGACACATGGCCGTCCGGGGTTTGTGATCGGGCAACAGTCTCGTCAGCCAGCTGACCGGGGATCGCGCGGAGCTCCGGACACCCGAGTGGATGGCTGATAGCGCCGGATTCCGCATCGATGACAGCATCGGCTGTGAAGTAACTGAAACGTTTCAACCCGATGCCGTGCCCTGCTATTTGTGGCCGAAGGAGAGTGAGTACAGTATGCTGGCGTGCCTGTCGGCAACAGTGCGGGTTGCGGGTCATTGGCCGGCATTGGTAGGAAGCATTCGGGAGACAAACCATTGAAGTACGTACAACGACTACTGTTCCCGGCTCTGTCGCTTGCCAGCAGCCTGGCAGTGGCGACGGATTACACCGTGGATTTTTCACGTATCGACAATCTCGAAAGCATCCGCACGCTGGTGCAGCACTGCGGTGATTTCGACGCGCTGGAGATCTACCGCACCAAGATGGAAAAAAGCGGCAACCTCGAGGAGCTGCGTGGCATTCTGTCCGGTGTCGGCTTCGCGCTGTTCAATGACTGCCCTGACGACATTGCCGGGCCGGGAATTGCACCGGTCAGTCAGCCGGAAGCATCAAAGACCATGAATTATTCGGTGGATTTCACCCGGGTGCAGGATTTCAAGGCCCTGCGTCCGCTCATCGATCAATGTCGTGATTTCGGCGCACTGGAGGCATTCAGAGACAGACTGCAGTCTACGGAGAATCCTGATGACATGCGCAAGACCCTGGTCAATGTCGGCTTCGGTATGTTCGAGGACTGTCCAAAGGGGATTTCCGGAAAGGGGATCAAGCCAAGTCAATAATCCTCGGCGTGTTCTGTTGTCTGATTGAAATAGATGAACTTGCCGCGACTGCCGCGTATCTGCCGGCCCAGGCTGATTACCCCGCAACCACGCAACACGATCTGTTCATGATGAAGATAAACTTCATCATCATCGTCGATTTGAACGAAGGTGCCGTTGGTACTCTGGTCGGTGAGGACAAAATTTGTCTGTTGGAAATCCAGGCGGGCGTGTACACGCGATGCGAGATCCGACTCGATCCTGATATCGCACTGGTCGCCACGACCGATTGTCAATGAGGGACTTTCAGGGACCAGGGCCAGGTTGTAATCACGCCAGCGCAGTCTCAGCCCGGGGACGGTAATGGAGATTTCCTGGTGTTTTGTGGGAATGGCAATACGGGTGACCGTCTCTTCATTGCAGATTACCTGGAGGAGCGAATTCCCGGCATCCGTGTCCACTGCATCCTGTTCGTAAACCTGGAAACGGGCGCGGGATAGTTCACTGAGGTGCCCGGTAACGTCTTTGGTGGCAAAGATCTGTCCGGGTGGGATCTGTTGCATCAGCTGTTCCGCCCGTGCGTGCGCCATGCCCTGGGGAGGTTCAGCTGCATCGATGACGGGTTCCCCGGCCTGTTTGTCCAGCAGCATACGCACCTCAGCCAGCAAGGAACCGTGTCCACGCTCCCTGCAGGCCTGCTGCACACTGCAGGCAACACCGCAAGCCGCGTCGGTGTTGGGGAACACACCAATGAGTACATTGTTGCTTACCCAGGTGCCGCGGCATAGACCGCAATCCAGCAATGCTGCCTGGACGAATGCCAGTTGTTCATCGGGTTGTGCTTGTGTGACGCCAGCAGCGGATGAATCGGGCGCATCCGGGGTGGCAAGCCTGATCAGCAGTACCGTCTGGTATGCGGCATTTGCATCCGCCATGGTCGCCTTTCCTCTTGCAGTATTTCCTTATCGGTAATCTGCTTATTTGTTAATCAGCTATCTGATGAGGTCTGGAATCCGGTGGCTTACCGGCAGGTTTGAGATCGTACACAAACCCTTGCGGTCCGAGACGTACGATAAATATAACAGACAATACCGGAGTCGCAATGCCTCCTGTGCGTGCAGCGGATTGGGACTTGTCTGTCCCGTAAATATTCCGGCTCTTCATGTGAATTCGTGGGTTGGCGGGACTCTAACTCCCTCACCCTCTTAAAGTGCATCATCGCTGATGGCAGCTATTTCGCCAGGAAGCACACGGAATAACGCCGAATATTCATTCATGAATTCTGTGGATTTCATGGCTATTTAACACGATTTTGGCTTGGGTATACGGCATTCATATCAGAGTGCGTATCCGTGCCATGAACCTGCACAGCTCGTAGCAACCGGTCGACCGAGTGGTGGTGCACAGTTGAATATGAAGCTTCACACCTGACTCACGCAGCTCTTTTGCACGCGAGGGCGCTGACAGGTAGCATGCGCTGTAACGAACGAATTATTGCGGAAACACATCAATGAATGCGGATGCTCTCATCGCAGCTTACCGGCGTACCCGGCTGGGGTCGCTGGACTTGTGCGCGTCGCTGGAAATCGAGGATTACGGCCTGCAGGCCATGCCCGAAGTGAGTCCGCCGCGCTGGCATCTGGCGCATACCACCTGGTTCTTCGAGACCTTTCTCCTGAAGCCGTTTGCGGACGGCTACCGCCCGTTTCATCCTGCCTACGAGTACCTGTTCAACAGCTACTACCACGGTGTGGGCCGGCAATTTCCGCGCGCTCGCCGCGGTTTGCTGTCACGGCCCACCGTGCAGGAAGTGCGTGACTATCGCGCCTGCGTGGACGCGGCCATGAGCGGACTGCTGGAGGTGCAGGACCATCCGCAGCGGGAAACGGTTCTGGAACGCTGTGAACTGGGGCTGCATCACGAACAGCAGCACCAGGAATTGTTGTGCACCGATATCAAGTATAGTTTCTCGTTCAACCCGCTATTCCCCGCGCTCGGACCGGCACCGCCGGCCGTATCCCCGGAAGGGCGCTCGCCCATGGGCTTTATCGACTTCGTGGGCCGGGATGCCGGCATCGGCTACGATGGCGACGGCTTCCACTTCGACAACGAGGCCCCGGCACACCGCTTCCGCTTGCCGGCCTTTCGCCTGGCCGACCGCCTGGTCACCAACGCCGAGTACCTGGCCTTCATGGAGGACGGTGGCTATACGGAACCGTTGTTGTGGCTGGCGGACGGCTGGCTCTGGAAGGAGGCGGAGGCGGCAACACAACCACGCTACTGGATACGGCAGGACGGTGAGTGGTTCGAATACACCCTCTATGGCCTGCGCCCGCTGGCCCCCGAACTGCCGGTCTGCCATGTCAACTACTATGAAGCGGATGCCTGTGCGCGCTGGTTCGACAAGCGGCTGCCGGGCGAGCAGGAATGGGAGGCGGCCTGCCGCCAGCTGCAGTTGGTTCCCGCACATGCGGACGTCATCCTGCACCCACCCGCGGCCGGAGAAGACGACGGGCCAGCACAGATGTTCGGCAGCCTGTGGCAGTGGACACGTTCGGCCTATGCACCCTATCCGACTTACCGTCCGGCCGCGGGCGCCATCGGCGAGTACAACGGCAAGTTCATGTGCAACCAGCTGGTGCTGCGCGGGAGTTCCTGTGTCACGCCGCCCGGCCATGCACGCGCGAGTTATCGCAATTTCTTCTATCCTAAAGACCAGTGGCAGTTCACCGGCATCCGCCTGGCCGCTGATCCCTGACTGAAGGACGGTATATCCCATGACGACAGCTACGGCAATCAAAAAGGACGCGATTCACTTTCACGAGCTGCACCGGCCAACAGATACCATGGCGGCCGAGGTCCATGCCGGCCTCGCCCGCCGTCCCAAGCGCCTGCCGCCCAAGCTGTTCTACGACAAAAAGGGCTCGGAGCTGTTCGATGCCATCACCCGCCTGCCGGAATACTATCCGACGCGTACCGAAATCGACCTGCTCAGGCGGCATGCCGCGGAAATGGCCGGGCTGCTGGGTTCGGACGGTGTTCTGCTGGAGCTGGGCAGCGGCAGCAGTGTCAAGATCCGCCTGTTGCTGGAAGCGGTGCGACCGCAGATCTATGTACCCATGGATATTTCGCGCGAACACCTGATCGATTCCGCGCAGTGCCTGGCGCGCGACTATCCCTGGCTGACGGTGCATGCCGCCTGTGTCGATTACTCACAGCCCTGGGATGTGCCCGATTTCGGTCCGGGTCCCTACAATGCCTTTTTTCCGGGTTCCAGTATCGGCAACTTCGAGCCGGACGCGGCCCTGCGTTTACTCCGCCACGTGCGAGGCTTGCTGGGGCAGAGCGGCGGGCTGTTGATCGGCGTGGATCTCAAGAAAGATACGCGAATCCTCGAGCAGGCCTACAACGACAGCCGGGGTGTCACCGCGGATTTCAACCTCAATATACTCAGGCATATCAACCGGCGGCTGGCAGCGGATTTCGATCCCGGCGATTTCAGGCACAAGGCCTTTTACAATGAGCAACTGGGCCGAATCGAGATGCACCTGGTAAGCCGGCTGGAACACCGCGTGCGCGTCGGCGGGAGCCTCTATCACTTTGCGGCGGGTGAGACCATACACACCGAGAATTCCTACAAGTACGCGGTCACGGAGTTTCATGACCTGGCGGTCAGGGCTGATTTCGCGCCGCTTCGGGTATGGACCGATCAGGCAGGCCTGTTCAGCATTCATTACCTGAAGACGAATTAGATGGCCGTTTTTTTCAGGGTGCAGATGGTGCGTCCTGTGTTGAGGTGGGCGGCTGTTACATACACATTTCAACCGGGACCGCCGAATCAGGTATGCAGGGATTCAGGGACGCAGTTTCCGCATGGCTCCGGAATATGGCCTACAGTGCCGGATTGATTCAGTACGCTACCGGTCGCTTGCGTTGATTCCGCTGGTAAGGCTTGTTTCATTGTTGTTTTCGCATTCGCCAGTCTGCCGGTGATATACCCGTATGCTTCTTGAAGGCGCGGGTGAACGCGGCCGGACTTTCGTAGCCGACATCGGCGGCGATGCGGTCGATGCTCTCCCGTGTCGCGGCAAGCCGTCTGCAGGCCAGGTTCATCCGCCATTTCGCGAGATAGGCCATGGGGCTGTCCCCGACGGACCCGGAGAAGCGGGCGGCAAAGCGCGAGGGAGACATCGCCACGTCCGCCGCCAGCCGCGGTACCGACCAGGATTCTCCAGGGCGTGCATGCATGGCCGCGATGGCGCGGCAGACGACCGGATCCTGGATGCCCCGGAACCAGCTGCGCTCCTCGTGTGGCACGGTTTCGATATGTGCGCGCACGGCTTCGGCACACAGCACTTCCAGCAGGCGTTCAACGACATAACCTCCAACCGGTGCCCGGCGGTCCATCGCCTCGGCCATCAGGCGCGCAACACCGGACAGGTTGTGGAGTTCGCCGCTGCGGTACAAGGTTGCATGCAGCAACGGGGGCAGGGCGGCGAAGAGCGGATTGAAACCCGTGTGGTGCAGGATGAAAATGCCGCATAGCAGCGCAGCACCGGATTTCCGGTTTGCGGCATCCGGACGCTGCAGGTTTTGGCCGCCGGCCAGCAGCGTCTCGACGGGTTGGGGTTTCGTGTCCCCGCCCTGGGACAGCTGGTGAGCATCGCCGCCAAAACTGATCGCCATGTCCCCGGCCGCAAGCAGGATCTCGTTTCCGGACTCCGGCCTGATGACGCAGTGACCGAATTCGACCAGATGGAAGGCCACAACACGGGCAGCGGATTTCACGCCAAGGAGTGCCGCCAGTCTTGCCGCATCCGGGATCGCGATGGACCAAGGCGGGGCATAGGACTCTCTGAGCAGCAGGCTGCCGCTGATGCGCAAGGCGCGCAAGGCATCATCGATAACCTCCGTAATAGTCACGTATTCAGTAGGATCTGCAAAAAGACTAGGCGGATTGAGCATATTACCAACTGGCCCACGTAGTTAATCTGTGTTCACTGAGCATAGAGCCAAAGGAGCTGCGTGTCATGAACGACATTTCATCGACCTGGACCATGATCGGTCTCGATGTCTTCATGGTGATCTACACACTATGGGCCCTGTCCCTTTACAAACCGCTCGGCACGCGCGGGACCGTGATTGGTGCCGCACTGCTGGTCTGGCTCTCCCTGCTGCATCTCGGCTTGTCGAGTCAGAGCGTCTTTCCACAGGACATCTCGGGGGTCGCCTTTCTCATGGTGATCGTCATCGCGGTGGCCGCAGTCGGCGCCTTGCTGCTGCTCGTGCCACCGCTGCGGCGCCTGTTGCTGGGTCTCGATCAAAGTCAGTTGCTGTTGATGCAGGGGATCCGCGTCTTTTTCGGCGCGACCTTCCTGATGCAGGCCGCTACCGGTGTTCTGCCCCGGACCTTCGGCGTACTGGATGGTTTTACGCACATCGGTGCGGGATTCTTTGGCCTGGTCGCCGCGTTCTCCGTGACCGCCGGTGTGCAGGGCGCACGGCGCGCCTGGTTTGCCAACCTGTTTGGCCTGGCCGACATCTTGATCGTCGCAGGTTCGCTGGCCCTCGCTCTGCTGCCGCAGATCGGTCCTCATCACAGCATGATGTACGCCGTCTTTCTCCCGGCACCGCTGTGGCTCTGGTTTCATCTGCTGTCGATCCGGAAACTGCTGTACCGGGAGACGCAGCCGCTGCAGGCCGCTTCCGCCTGAACCGGCCACACCCGTTCGGCGAAAGGCGTTGCTATGCAAGGGGTTCCCATGTGAATCAGGCTGGGAGATGCGCAGGAAGGTACACGGGAGGTTGTTTGTGTGTCGGTGCCTGCTATGAAATCTCGGGTGCAATTTTGCATATCGTCTGTTGCCATTGTTCGGAGTGCAGGAAGGCGCAGGGGAGTGCCTTTGCAACGAATGGCGTTTTGGAAACGGATTCTTTTCATATCGTTTAAGGTGAGAACCTGCTGATGTCGTACGAGCACTTGCCAGGCTACGAAAAATTGTTTTGCTCCAGGTGCGGGTCACCCATCATCAGCCGGGATTCGAAAAGCCCGGGGTCGTTCGTGTCAGGATCGGCACAATCGAGTCCACTATCAGGGAAAGGCCGGTGGCCCACATCTTCGTGGATTCCAAAGCGGCGTGGGAAGAGATCTGCGGTACACTGCCACAACACGCGAAAATCATGGAGTAGTCGGAATGGAAGATTCAATGAAACCAATACAAACAGCCGTTACCGGTGCAGAGCGTGCTGCTGCGGATACCCCGCTGGGCGCCTTGTCCGGCTTTTACCGGGCCTTCAACAACCGCGATCTGGAGCTGATGCGCGAGAACTGGCACGAGCAGGAATGCGTGCTGGATAATCCACTCGGCGGCATCCGCCGTGGCTGGGTCGAGATCGAGCCGCTCTATGCCCGCTTGTTCAACGGTCCGGCCAGGGTGCAGGTCGAGTTTTTCGACTACACCCTGCATACCGGTGCCGATTTTTTCTGTGCTGCCGGACGCGAGCGCGGGACATTCGAGAAAGCGGGAACGTGCATAGAGTTGGCGATCCGTACCAGCCGCATCTACCGGCGGGTCAACGGCGTGTGGAGGCAGATTCACCATCATGGGTCCATCGAGGACCCTGAACTGCTGCATCGCTACCAGGCGGCGGTATCGGGCTGACAATCGCTGCATTCCCGACCTTGTTTCGTCCCTGCCCTGGATGCAAGGGACTGGGAAACGGGTGACTTCGTTGCCGATTGTTCGGCTTTCGCCTACAGTCCTTATCCGTACCGGAGAAACATAGCGGAAGCCTCCAATGGACAACGATCGATTCGCAAAGACCCCGGAGCCGCCGTATTACGCCGTGATATTCTCATCCCTGCGTACGGGCATCGATGGCGGTTACGGACTGACGGCCAGGCGAATGCTGGAACTGGCCGCGCAGCAACCGGGATATCTCGGGGCGGAGAGTGCCCGCAATGCGGACGGTTTCGGCATCACGGTTTCCTACTGGGACTCGGAAGCCGCGATCAGCAACTGGAAGTCGCAGGCCGAACATCAGGCCGTACAGACGCTTGGCAGGCAGGTCTGGTACGAACATTACGAATTGCGGATCGCGAAGGTCGAGCGCTGCTACGGCAAACCGGCTGACGAAGCCTGAGATTCGCTTAGTCGGGCCCGTGCATGGAACCATCGCCACGAATCGCGCTGGTGGGTGAGTACGTTCCGACATACCCGCCGCATGCAGCCACAATAGCCGCTGTACGGCATTCCTGCGCGCATCCTGGCACGGAAATTCATGCGGAGTGGGTTTCGACCGCTGCAATCGATGACGGCCTGTTTGAGCGTTATCGGGGATCTGGGTGGCGCCGGGCAGTCCGTACAGGGACATGGACAAAACCCTGTGGGCAATTCGCTATACCCGGGAGAACCGGAATCCCTGTCTGGGAACCTGCGGTGGCTTCCATCATCTCATCATCGAGTACGCCCGCAACGTACTGGGATTCGAGGATGCACAGCATGCTGAATATGATCCTTACGCATCCGACCTGTTTATCGCCAGACTGGCCTGCTCTCTCGCGGGACGTGAAATGGAACTGCGGTTCGTTCCGGGTTCCCGTGTGGCGGATATCTACGGGGCGACAAGCGCCGTCGAACAGTATTACTGCAATTTTGGCGTCGACCCGGATCGGGTTGCGCTGCTTCGGGAGGGACCGCTGGCGATCTCCGGTTCGGGCCGGGAGGGCGAGGTGCGTGTCGTGGAACTGCCGGAACACCCGTTCTTCATCGGTACCCTGTTCGTTCCTCAAATGCGTTCAAGAGAGGGCCGGCCGCATCCGCTGATTGACGCGTTTATCCGTGCGACTCGTGGAATCTGATGAACTCAGCAACCCACGGTCATTGCGAGTAAAACGAAGTAATCTCCCACATCGGAATCAGCCAGTTACCGCTTCCCATCCAATGAAACGGGGTGGCTGCGTTGCCCAGAATGATCATCAGGAGATGAATCAGCAGGGTTGTCGTGCTCATGCAATTCAAAAGAAAGCTGGTATCAACCGCCGGTAGACCCGACCCGGCAGGAATGCCCGATCCAGGGCAGGGCAGGAACATGCAGCTCGCCTTGGGAAAATTCCCGCTCGATTTTTCATGAGCCCGCTTCCGCAGCCTACTCGATGAAGTGGCGGCGTCGCAGATAGGATTAGGCGTACACTTCGACCCCAGCGATGTTACACAGGTATTCGAAATGGGGGACGACTAACTCGACTGGGTACGCTTTGATGATGCCTTGCGGTATTACTCCCCTGAAGAGATCGAGGTCCGTCAGAGGCGCAGGGCAGAGAATGATCGATTCCGTGCCGAACGCAATGCATCCGATGACCGGACCCATATTCCCCCTCTGGCACAAACCTTATGCACGCCAGAAACCCAAAGTCGGTCGCAACGACCACGTCCCTGCGGTAGCATAGACGAAATCCTGTTTCAGAATGCCGGCGGGCGGGAAGTATATGGTCAAACATTCATTGCACGTCGTCGCGATCGCATGCTGACCCAGGTTACCGCTTTACTGCCTGTTTGATTTCCATCCATGCCGTGCGCAGCCCCACAGGGATTTCCTTCATCCCGGGGCGCTTTACACCGCTGCTGCGTACATCCTTGATTTGCAGCACATTGGACGGTTTGTCCCAGGGGAACTTGGCATAATCGGTGAACAGGTGACAGCCTTTGACTGGGATTTTCGGGACAATATTTTTTACTGCACTGATTTGCCGTGCGAGATATATGTCGGGGTTGGTGAATCGGTAGCTGCGGCTGTGGATGGTCTGGGTCCATTCATCGGTTCGTCCGCTTCCGAAGATCATTCCATCGTAGCGTTTGACCCCGATTACCAGTATCGCATCACTGGACAGTACCAGGAAATCGATTTTGACTTCACCGCCCATCCCGTCCGGCAGGGTTATATCGCGCAGTGACCGGGCACCGAGCTGATTTACGGTGTGGATGATCTGACGCCATTCTCGCCAGTAGCGCAGGGGTATTCGGAACAGGTAGGCAAGTGTCAGTGATGCTACCAGGACCAGCAGTCCGATCAACAGGTGCTGCTCGGCTGTCGTGAGTTCTTGTACCCATACAGGTAACAGGTCTTTCATGGCAGGTACCGGGTGTGCTTCGCTAGGTATTGATTGGGGTACCTGCTGTCCGAGGTTTCCGGGAAATGCGGTTCTCTACGTGTTTCCTTACCCATTTGTATTCAGGTGGATTCTGTTTGAATGTACTCTTATTGTTCAAGGGTACCAGCTTAATACCGCTTGTGTGCTGAAACAGCACCCATAAACTGCCGGTTGTCCCGGTTTTGGAATGCAGTGAACATACCGGAATCAATCAGCACTCACTACTCGCGGCTGTACGATCGGCAAAAGACGATTTGCCGGGTAACCTGCGCGTGCAGTGCCGGAATTTTGCTGGTTCGTTTGATTGCCTGACGTTGAATGTATTACGGCCGTTTCACCGTCCAATTTACGGGATGAAAGAAATTTCGTCCTGTTTACGGGATTCGCTGTTGATGTGCGACTGATACGGTCTTGGGGGGCGACTTTCAGCCTCAAATCACGCCTGCACGGCATTCAAGCTGCAGGGGCCAGGTATCTTCATTGTCCACTTCCGCGTCGGGGGTCACTCCGGATTCTTGAGTGCCAGCGTCAGTCCGTCGGCGATCGGGACCAGACTGATCCGGACCCTGGTATCCGTGTGCAGGGCCTCGTTGAACGCCCGGATAGTCCTGGTGTCCGTGTCCTGCTCCCGCGGATCGATGACGCTGCCGGACCAGAGCGTGTTGTCGATGGCGATCAGGCCGCCGGGACGCAGCAGCTCGAGCACGCGCTCGTAATAGGCGGGATAGTTTTCCTTGTCTGCGTCGATGAAGGCGAAGTCGAAGGTGCCTGCCTCGCCATTCTCCAGCAGTTCATTCAGTGTTTCCAGTGCCGGTGCGAGTCGCAGGTCGATCCTGTCGTACACGCCGGCCTCGCGCCAGTAGCGGCGTGCCACGGCCGTCCAGTGTTCGCTGACGTCGCAGGCGATCAGGCGGCCGCCGGCGGGCAGCGCGCCTGCCACGCAGGTTGAGCTGTAGCCCGTATACACCCCGATCTCCAGGGCCTTGCGTACCCCCATGAGCTGCACGAGCAGGGCCATGAACTGGCCCTGTTCGGGCGCGATCTGCATCATGGACATCGAGTCCCCGGCAGTCTCCTCGCGCAGTCGCCGCAACAGCGGATCCTCGCGCAGCGACACGGACAGGATGTAGTCGTTGAGGGCCGCGGGTATGAAAAAGCTCTGATTGGACATGCGGGGTGCTCAGACCGGTGTCAGCCTGCCGCAGGCGCGGTTGGCCGGTACGGCGATGTCCATCAGTTTCGGGTCGGGCAGCTCCAGGCTGTTCATCATGTCCACGTACGCTTCCCTTGAGCGCACCTGTAACCGGGGGTTGTGGCGCAGTTCCTCGCCGATGGTGCTCACGGTCATGCCGTTGTAATCGTGCGCCGGATAGACCAGCGTCTCCTGTGGGAGTTTCAGCAGCCGGTTGAACAGGCTGTCATACTGCGCCCCGGGGTCGCCGTTCTGGAAATCCGTGCGCCCGCTACCGCGAATCAGCAGAGTATCGCCCGTAAACACGCGGTCCGACAGCCGGAAGCAGCACGAATCGTCGGTGTGTCCGGGTGTATACATCACCTCCAGGCGCAGGCCGTCCAGGTCGAGACGCTGGCCGTCCCGTGCCTTGTGGCTGACGCACTCGGACCGGGCGTGCTCGCTCATGACGGTCGTGCAGTTTGTTTGTTCATGCAACAGGCCCAGGCCGGTGACATGATCGGCATGGATATGGGTGTCGATGGCGATTTCGAGACTGAGTCCCAGTTCAGCGATGAGCTGCAGGTATCGGGGAACGTTCCCGATCACAGGATCGATCAGCAGCGCCCCGCCGCCGGGTTGCTGCGCGAGCAGGTAGGTGTAGGTGTATGACTCGTGGTCAAACATTTGTCGGAAAATCATTGGCTGATCCACCCCTGGTAGGTCGTTGCCGGCTGTTGCCGCCGGTATTCCGACACACCGTATCCGGTTTGTATTACAAGACAAGTGCTGCATCCGTATTCAGTAGTGCCGGTTGACTCATGAGACCCGGTCCAGGCTCGATTGTTCAAAGAATTCATGGCCGGGCAAGCACAGGAGGCGGGTACTTCCCGACACTGCGCGATTCTGAACCGACCGCGGCTGGTAGCGTGCGGCTGCCGTTGCTGCTTTCGCCGGCGAGTACAGTTAAACTGCAGTGTACCTGAGCACATGACCGGGAGGATCATGATACGCACCATCCTGTATGCGCCTGAAGCCGGGCAAGTCAGTCGGGGTGGCGTGGAACTTGTGCAGCGCTGGCGCGAGGACCCGCAGAGCATTATCTGGCTCGATATCGGCAACCGTGTCACTGACGAGGCAATTCGACTGCTGCATGAGGAATTCGGTCTCCACCCGCTGGCCGTGAGTGACGCCCTGCGCGATCGCCACCCGCCGAAATTCGAGGCGTTCGACGATTACAGCTTTTTGCTTTTCAAGGGACTGGCGGCGGGGTCCGGGAGTATCGACTGTTCCACCATACAGCTGGCGCTGTTTGTCGGCGAACGTTTCCTGGTGACCCGACATTCGGGCGACTCGCCGAGCACGGAACAGCTCTGGAACGAGACCCTCGAGGATAGCAGCCGCATCGCCCGGGGGCCTGCTGCGCTCTCCCTGCGCCTGGCCCGCATCATGATTGACCGCTATCTCAGCGTCATCCTCGCCCTTGAACCCCGGCTGGAGGAACTCGAAGAACTGCTCCTGAAGGCGCCGGGCGATGAAATGCTGGCCGAACTGGGTGGATACAAGACCGAGCTGAAAAAACTGCGGCGGGTCTTCACCTATCACCAGCAGGTGGTCGGCGACATGCGAACGACCAATTTCCCCGGGGACAATGAAGTGCTCGAGCATGAGCTCAACGATGTATTCGAGCACCAGGAGCGTGCCGGCAGCCTGACAGCCCTGTATTACGAACTGGCCTCCGATCTGATCGACAGCTATATCTCGATCGCTTCCCACCGTCTCAACCAGATCATGAAGGTTTTGACGATCATCACCGCGATCTTCGTGCCGCTGGGTTTCCTGGCGGGTGTCTACGGCATGAACTTCGACAACATGCCCGAACTGCATTCCCATGCCGGCTATTTCATCCTGCTGGGCATCATGGCATGCATCGTCGTGCTGCTGTTGTTCACATTCCGCAGGATGCGCTGGTTGTGACGGATTTCATTCGTCGATTGTAAATCCCACCTTCGCGGTCACCTGCCAGTGCTTGATCGCCGCATCCCCGATTTCACCCCGGATCTGGGTGACTTCGAACCAGCGCAGCTTGTGGATGCTCTGTGACGCCTTTGCCACTGCATGGTAGACCGCATCCTCGATGCCGCTGCTTGAGGAACCGGTGAGTTCGATGGTTTTGTAGACATGATCGGTCATTGGCACTTCTCCTGGTGCTCCGGTTACGCTAACAGCATAGCCCATCGGCGCGGTTGCAGCCTGCAGCGGCCTGCCGTTCAGCCGGCGTTTGCGAACAGTGCTACAATTTTACGCATTGCCTTCGGGAGGCAGGGGTCGGAGGTCCAAATCCTCTCACCCAGACCATTTATTCCCTGTAAATTCAATCGGTTAAAATTCCACATGCAGTGGAATCGATTTACAACTGACCGTTTGTCACAGCGTTGTCACACTCGTTCGCGAACTCGTGGAGTGCAAACGTGGCGACATTCAGAAAACGCGGTCCCCGTCAGTGGCAGGCGCAGGTCCGCAAGCGCGGCTATCCGCTGCAAACCAAGACCTTCGAAACGCATGCTGCCGCCCAGGTATGGGCACGTGCGACCGAGTATGTAATGGACCAGGGCCTGTTCTTGTCGCGCGCGGAAGCAGAGTCGACCAAGCTGAAGGAATTGCTGGAACGCTACCTCGAAGAGATCACACCGTTAAATAAGGGCGCGGGACCCGAGGGCGCGCGCATCAAGGCGCTGCTCCGCCACCCGCTGGTACAACGCTACGTCGCCGGCATGCGCGGTGTCGATGTCGCCCGCTACCGCGATGAACGCCTGAAGAAAGTCAGCACCGGCACCGCCAAGCGCGGCCTGGTGATCCTGTCGCACCTGTTCGAGGTCGCGCGCAAGGAATGGGGGATACACGTGCATAACCCAGTGCGCGATATCCGCCTGCCGCCTCACGCAAGAGCCCGCGAACGCCGGCTACAAACCGATGCAACAGGGTGCGACAGCGAAGAGGCTCGCCTGCTGGCTGCATACCGCGAAGCCCGCAACCCGTGGCTGCTTTCCGTCGTGCGACTGGCGACGGAAACCGCGATGCGCCAGGGTGAACTGGTCGGCCTGCGCTGGGAACATATCGATCTGACGCGACGCACCGCGCACCTGCCGGACACCAAGTACGGCGAATCACGCACCGTGCCGCTCTCCTCCACCGCCGTCAACGTGCTGCGCGATCTGCCGCGCGGCCTGCACGGCAAGGTATTCCCCGGACTCACCACCGAGGCCGTCAAGCGCGCCTGGCTGCGTGCGGTACGCCGGGCGGGTATCGAGAATCTTCGCTTTCATGACCTGCGCCACGAGGCCACGACGCGGCTGTTCGAGAAGGGACTGAATATCGTTGAGGTCGCCAGCATCACCGGTCACAAGGATCTGCGCATGCTGCGACGGTATACGCATCTGAAGGCGGAGGAGTTGGCGAAGAAATTGGGATAGGTCGCCGTGAAACGTGCGGCCGAGTCAGCGTGGAATCAGTGGCTCCAGGAGAGGTGTTTCAATCCGCGCCCCCGCGCGGGAGGCGACCCGCGCCCTCCGTCTGCATGTAACGGACATAGGGGGTTTCAATCCGCGCCCACGCGCGGGGGCGACCTGATGAGAGTTCCAGAGAGATACCGGTGGAAGGTCGGGCCTTGCGGCCCGTGAGATGGAAGATGGACCCGCGGTTTTCACCGCTGCGCGTTGCGGGGTCCTGGTCGCGCTTGTGTGCCACTTTGCCGCAGTGGCCGCGGGTAAAATCGATTCGTTGACCCGAGTATAGGAACCGGTCACGTGGGGGTCACGAGGAAATCCCGTCGGGACTCCGCGCCGAATATAGGTTCCCCGCCTGCGTCACTGCCCGCTACGCTCGCCAGTGACGCAGGCGCCTTCGGTGCGATGCAAGCCCGGCGCCAGGCCTGCGCCTATCATGGGGCTTGCGGATGATAATTCGCGTGGTGCCCACCGGAACAAGTGGACCGTTTCGCGCGGACAGACACGGCTCGCTGGCGACCCACCGGAACGCCGACTTCGGACGCCTGCCACGACCGTACCATAAACGGATATCAAGGACATACGAAACCTCATGTCGGTTCGAGGTTTTGGCGCTTTTCAGATTGTCAGCAGCGGGTTATCCGTATCTGCTCAGGTTGTTTAAAGGTGGCACAGTCTGTGCCACCTCTGCGTGATCGGTTGGGTCACGCAGCCCGTTCGTGCTGGCATTATCCGGTCCCGGATTATCCGCCGGAGCGTGGCAATCTGCGGTTAACTAGTCGCGCTCCAAAAACGAACATCAATGGCTTACGAAACCTCATGTACTTTCCAGGTTATGGCGATTTTTCCATTGTCAGCCGGATGTTGCAGGCTGCAACTCAAGTCGTTTAAAGGTGGTCCAGTCTGGGCCACTTCCAAGCTATCTGATGTGTCTCGTGGGCGCCTGCGAGGGGGTGTGTCCGCGCCCCGATCGCGCGCCGGCATTATCTTCCGTCGCATTCGAAAGCAACCGGGGGACTCCGGTTCGGGTTATCGATTGCGCCGACCTTCCGCGCGCGCCTGTATGGCCGCCAGCTGTTTCGCCAAGGGATCGCCGTCATCAGGGACAGAGGCTGGAACCGCATCACGGCCGGCCGCCTCGGCTTGGCGCAGCACCGCTTCGTGGTATGCCCTTCGGCGGCGATGCTCGGCAATCACAAATCCGGCCTCGGGTGCGAACGTGCCAGCCTGGGCACGCTGGATCAGGCCCCGCAGGTAGGCCAGCGGCGTCGACCGGACAGTGCCGGCAGCCACGTGTGCGGCCAGTTCATCGACGATTTGCTGCGCCAGCCCGGCCGGCAGGTCGGTCAGGTAACCGCGGGCCTGGTCGCGTTCCACGTCGGACAGACCTTTGGGGAATTCCAGTTCGATTTGATCGCCATCACCACGCACTGCCGGATCGGCCGCGATCACGCAACCGGCAACCCGCGGTGGTGATGATTCTCTTTGGGTTCCTATGGTGGTTCCTGGTATGACACTGCGATCAGGGTCCCCCTGACAACCGTGTCCGGGGCCCCTGTCGGGCGGGACAGGGGCCGGTGACAATCTGTCACCCCCTGCGAGATGCAGGCGATAGCGATTCGACGAACACGATCCGTCCGGACGAAATCGGAATTCGGCAATCAGCAGTCCGCCGGCGGCAAGTGTCTGCATGACCCGCCGCGCAGTTCGTGTGGAGACGTTGCACTTGGCCGCGACCGTCGCCACGCTCGGCCAGCAGACGCCGGCATCATCCGCGGCGTCGGCCAGCGCCTTCAGGATCAGCTTCGGCAACGGCTTCAACGGCTGCTGCCAGGCCCAGTTCATTGCCCGGATACTCACGACCGCGCAGTCCGGCGCTTTCGTTAAGCCCTGCCGTTCCGCCGTCCGGCGTGCGGACCACCGCGTGGGTCCATCACCTCGACCGTGAAGCGAGCCAGCCATTCGTGCACCGCTACGCGAGACCATTGCCGGTTGCGACAACCGGGCGGCTGGATCCGCAGTGGCAGCGGGTGGCCGGCGCTCAGTTTGTTGCGCAGCCGACCGAGCGAGATCCCCAGCAGACCGGCGACCTCGCGGTCGGTATAGTATTGGTCACCTGCAGGCGAATGTTCCGTGGTCACACCGTGTCTCCTTCGCATACCGCTCGATGGGATGGGAAGGGCTATGACACACGTTTTATCACGCCGATGCGACGGAAAATCCTTTCAAGTCGCGTCGGAATTTTCCGACTCCGTAAGAATCGGTTCGTGATGGTGTGCTTGGACAGGTGGATGGGCCTCCGGACCCCTTGGCGTATATACTTGCGAAAGAGGGTTTTATCGTCGTCACGCCGGGAGGCTCTGATTGCTACCTGTCCAACAGGGGCAACAGCGACATCGTTCTACACGGCGTATACGCATTCGGAGACTAAACAATGAGCGAACTGCATCGGATCAGCATCGACCCGGACCAGTGCGCCGGACGCCCCTGCATACGCGGCCTGCGCGTGCGCGTATCCGATATCCTCGACCTGCTTGCGTCCGGGGCATCGCGGGAGGAGATCCTGAAAGATTACCCCTACCTTGAAGATCAGGACATCAGCGCCGCACTGGAATACGCCGCGAAGCGCCTTGACCATGCCGTCATGCACGTTGCGTAAATGCGATTTCTCATGGATGCGCAATTGCCACCGGCCCTGGCGCGCTGGCTTGTGGAACAGGGACACGAAGCGGACCACGTCGCGGATATCGGCCTTGCGGACGCAAGCGATGCGCATGTCTGGAAGGCGGCTCAGGAGACCCACGCGGCGATCCTGACCAAGGATGCCGACTTCGTTACGTTGGCGACGTTCGATGAATCCGGCCCCACTGTTATCTGGATCCGCATTGGCAACACCCGCCGCAACGAGCTGTTGCGTTGGTTCGAGCGCTTGCTGCCGCGGATCCTTCACAGCATCGAACAGGGTGAACGCCTGGTCGAAATCAACTGAGTATTATTTGTCACACTTTTGTCACAGCGCGAACGCAAAAGAGGGTTATCGGGCGTGACCCAGCGCCAAGCTATGTGATTGTTATCATTCGTGATATTCTGCAACTTACTGTAACAGTACGGGTGTGACTCAGCGTTCGGGAAGCACCGGGTGATTCGTCATTTTCCGAAATTGCGACACATCAGAGTTTCCTCCGGCGAATCCGCGGATACAGGCATGTCACAGGACAATGATTTTCTCAGGGGGCTGGTGCTGCTGCGCAACGACCCGAAGCTGGCCGAGCAGGTCCTGCAAGAGGCGCGTGCCGGTAACGTGAACGCGCAATATGCCATGGGTCTGATCTGCGCCGAGGGCAGGGGTGTCCCGCTCGATCTGGCGCAGGCCTACGCCTGGCTTACGGCCGCCCTGATGCAGGGGGATCGCGATGCCGTGACCTTGCGCAACATCGTCGGTATCCAGATGACGGACGAGGAGTACGAGGCGGGCAAACGCTACGCCGCGGACTACGTGAAACTCACCAGCGGTATACAAGTACGCCACTGACCGGAGTGGCCCCGGTCATTATTCGCAGCTGCCGCCGTGCTGGTCCAGACCGTCCTGGAGAAAATCAGCCACCAGGGGATGGGCCAGCAGGTAGGTACCGGGCTCCGGGATATCGTTCGTGGATTCCGCTGCATCTTTCACGGCCTCATCCCATTCAGTCAGATCATAGTCCCCGCGTCCGAGCCACATCAGGGCGATCAGTTCCGCCTGCTGGTCCGGTTCCAGGTCACTGACGGTCTCCTCGACCTCACGCAGGCAGGGGTCATCGTTATGATCCGCAAGGATCTGCATCGCCCAGTCCTCGGAGGAACTGAACGGTACCTCGGGAATGACGATTTCTTCCTTGGCCTGAAATTCCCGTGCCTTGCCGATGATGAAGCATACGGTGTCGGAACTGATGTTCAACATGATGGGCTCTCCCGCATATCGGGTGGCTGCCTTGCAGTCGCACGGCGCCTGCCGCAGGATTTACCCCGACATTATGGTCCGCTTCAGCCTTCATTGCCATGCTGCCGCAGCGGCCATGGTTTGCGCCGAAAAGGCGACTGACAGACAACGATCGCCGCGTTACCGGCTTGCTGTAACCGGGGATATTCACGCTATTCCGGCTTGTCTTCGCGGGCGACCTTTTCACCGGGCAGAACACGTCCCTGACCCGCCGGCTTTTCTGTCAAGGTGCCGGCCGCAGCAGCGGATTTGCGGCCGAGAGCCGGATACTGGCGTGCCCTGACGCCATAACCCAGCAGGGCGCCACCGGTCGCGGACACGGCCAGCAGGCCGAGTGTCATGAACTGGGTGAACAGCAGCAGCACCCCCAGGCCGGCCACCCCCGTCAGCGCCGTGCCGAGTTTCAGGGAGGAGCGGCCTTGCACGCGCCGGGTCTCACGCAGTAACTGCTGGTGGCTGTTCCTGATTTCCCGGGTTTTCTCCTTTTCAGCCTGGCGGATGATGCGGTCGCGCTGGCGCTGGTATTTTTCACTGGCGCGGATAACGGAATGCTGGCTGGCATGGCTGGTGATCGAGGTAAACCACAGCGCGGCGATCACACCAATCAGCAGGCCCAGCAAACCGATCAGCCAGCCACTCCTGGCGAGGTCGGCATCCTGTGCGGTCATCAGCAGCAGTGCCGTGCTCCCCTGCAGCAGAAAGATTCCCACCAGGAACTTGATAAACACCGGAAAACTGAATGGGGCCATCACCACACCTTGCCTGTCCTGCTATCGACATTCTGCCACAACGGCCGTGGATGAATCATGTTCTGCAAGGTTCCGGGTATCCGGGACGTGCCGGAATACCGCTGCAATATCGGGAACTCATGTATATTTGATAGCAGAATAACCGTATTACCAGCAGGCCATGGCACAACGCACCACCATCAGACTGTTACTTGCTGCCGGCATTATTGCCGGGATGCTGGTGCTGCTCGCGATCCTGATGAGCGCGGCGCATTTGACCCTGTCACTGTGGCTGCAATTACAAGCCGCTCCGGTCTGGGTCCTGGTGCCGATTGTCACCTTTGCCGGCCTGCTGCTGGGATTCGGGGTCTGGCTCGCCTGGCGGATCGTTCGCCCGGCCCGGAAAGGTACGGGCAAGGCGGCTCCCCCATTGACGGAAGACGAATTGCAGGCGCATCTGGAGGCCGCCATGGCCGCCGGCATTGACGTCGAGGCGGCGAAACGCGAACTGGAGGAACTGGCACGGCGCCGCGAACTGGAAACCATCCACCTCGCACTGTTCGGCGAGATCAGCAGCGGCAAGAGTTCACTGATCAATGCGCTGCTCCCGGGCGCCAGTGTGGCGACCGATGTGATCGGCGGAACCACGACGACCATCCAGCATTACCACTGGCGGCGTGAATCCGGCGACGAGGTGGTGCTGGTCGACGTGCCGGGCCTCAACCAGATGGAGCGCGAGTACGATCCACTGGTCATGGACGAGGCGCAGCGGGCACACGTGGTCATCTTCGTTTGCGATGGTGACCTGACCCGGGATCAGCAGGAGGCACTGCAGCCGCTGCTGAAACTGAATAAGCCGCTGATCGTGGCTTTCAACAAGTTGGACCGCTATTCGCGGGAAGATCGGGAACTGATCCGGGCGCGCCTGGACGCGCGTTTCGGCAGGAACCCGCAGGTGACCATCGCCGGCATTGCGACGAATCCGACGCGCAAGGTCGTCAGGATCGGCCCGGACGGCAACGAGCGCGAAGAGGAGCAGGTATTGTCGCCGCAGCTTGACGAACTGCGGGCGGCGGTGCAGGCCGCACTCGACAGCAACGTGGTGCTGCTGGAGCACCTGCGCGATACGGCCGTTTTCGAATTGACGGCGCGCAAGCTGGACCAGGCCAAGGCGGAGCACCGGGTCAGGGAATCCGCGGACCTGGTGAAGACCTATACAAGGCGTGCCGTTGCCGGCGGGCTGGCGGCAATCAGTCCCGGTACGGACATCCTCATCCAGGGCTACCTCGGTACCCGCATGGTCAGGGCACTGTGCGAACTCTACGAGGTGCCGGTGCGTGATATCGAGCTGCAGAAGTTGCTGGATCTGTCGCAGAAACAGGTGCGTACGGCGTTGCCGCTGTTGCTGGCCGTTGCCGGCAATGCCGCCAAGGCATTTCCGGGTGTCGGCACGCTGGCCGGCGGCCTGATGCATGCCGTCGCCTACGGCCTGATTTTCGATGCCCTGGGCCGTGCCATCTGCCGGACCCTGGAAACCCGTGGTGAACTGCGGCCCGCACCAACTAGCCTGACGTTTCGGGACAACCTGGTCAGCGACGTGGAATCCCGTGCCCGCAGGCTGTTGCGCCTGGCGCTCGATGTACGCAAGGAGCAGGGCAATCATGATTAGAACCTATCTCAAAACTCCCTACCCGCTGGTTCGTCCTGTAGGACCCGCGCCCCCGCGGGGAACGGACCGGGACCGGAAAACCGTTTGAATCCCGGCGAGCGCCGGTCCTACCCGTACCAACCGGCCGGCACAAGATTTCGAAATGTCCGATCCCGTTATTTTGAGATAGATTCAAGGGAAGCTATGCTTAGTTCTTGGATACACGGAATTGCGGGCGCGATGTGACGGGATGGTCGTTTGCCGCGGGGGACATGGAGAAGGCGAGACCGGGGCCGGGTCGAGAGACTGGCCTGGACGATGCTGGGAGCGGCCAGCGAGCAATCTCCGACGATGGAAACAGTGGGTTGGAGCGTGCATCGTCACTGCGTTCCAGGCAATGACGACTTGATATCACCACTCCGGGCGTGCGGCAAGGGGGAATGCGTCAATGAGTTCTGACAGCCATCTCGGCCAGGCCCGCGACAGCCTGGAACTGCTGTTGCAGGACCGGCGGTTGCCACCGGAGGCACGCGCGGAGCTGGCCGGGGATTTCCGCCAGGTGCAGGCGATGCTGGACAAGCTGGAGCATGGCCATATCCATATCGCCGTGCTGGGCCGCGTCAGCGTAGGCAAATCCTCGGTACTCAATGCCCTGATCGGTGAACGGCTGTTCTCAACCAGCGCCCTGCATGGGGAGACCAGGCATCAGGCCATGGCCTGCTGGGAGGAACAGGAAAGCGGTTCACTGTTTCTGATCGACACCCCGGGGATCAACGAAATCGATGGCGAGGCGCGGGAACGCATGGCCCGCGAGGTATCGGGCCGCTCGGACCTGGTGCTCTTCATTATCGACGGTGATATGACCGACAGCGAGTATCGTACCCTGCAGGAGGTGGAGCGCGAACACCGGCCATTGCTGCTGGTGCTCAACAAGTGTGATCGTTATACCGCCACACAGCGCGAGCAGTTGCGTGGCAGCCTGTTGGTACGTCTGGGCACGATCATTGCACCCTCGAACTTCATCGAGGTATCTGCCGACCCGGCGCCGCGTATCTATATCCAGGTGGATGCCGAGGGCAGGGAAACGGAGATCGAGCGTGCCTCACCTCCCGATGTCGGGGCACTGAAAGACCGTATCTGGGAGATACTGGAGGCGGAGGGCAAGACCCTTGCAGCGCTGAACGCCAGTCTGTTTGCCGGCGACCTGAGCGATCGGGTCGGCGCGCGGGTGCTGGCTGCACGCAAGCGACTCGGTGATAGGGTCATCCGCAGCTACAGCCTGATCAAGGGCATCGCGGTAGCCATCAACCCGCTGCCGGTGGCGGACCTTGCGGCGGCGATCACCGTCGATCTTTCCATGGTCGTGCACCTGGCCGACGTCTACGGCATGCCCATGACCCGAAGCCAGTCCGGCACACTGGTCAAGACCATCAGTAAACAGTTATTGCTGTTGATGGGGACGACCTGGTTTGTGCACCTGGCGTCATCCCTGCTGAAGGCCGGCAGTGCTGGTTTGTCGACGATCCTGACCGCCGGGGCGCAGGGTGCCGTTGCCTACTACTCGACCTACGTGGTCGGACAGGCCGCGGAAGTCTATCTGGCTGCCGGCTGTTCCTGGGGGGAGGGCGGTCCCAAGCGGGTGATTCGCGATATTCTCGACAGCATCGACCGCGATTCGCTGCTTGCCAGGGCTCGCCAGGACATCCTTGCCCGCATTGGAAACTGAAACCGGGCAGTAAAGGACAAGTTCTCAAGTCGAGGAAAGCCGCGTTTCCTCCCGACCACCACTGTTGTACAAGACCATCTCCCAGTCATCAGTGACCTGGTCATATCGCAGGATATAGATGTCGCCGTCATCGCCACGCACCTTGAAGTGGCTGCGGGCCGGGTCCAGCCAGCGATCGATGATCTCTGTCACCCGGATTTCCCGCTTGCCGAGGTAAAAGCGGCGCGGTGCTTCCTCGGCGCGATAACCGGCATAACATTCGACCCGGAGTGGAGCCGTTTCCTCTTCCCGATGGTCGCTCATCTGTCTACCTCGACGCCGATCAGGGGGGCGCTGATCCAGGTTCCATGGCAGCGCGGGCATTTGCCTGGCTTGTGCAGCTTGTCCCTGTGGAAAACGAAACCGCATTTCCGGCAGCAGGCCGGTGTGATTATGGCATGGTAGGGTAGGTTCGTCAGTGACCTGAACAGGTGCCGCAGGTCATCTTCCAGCTCCCCGGGGCGCATCTCCAGCAATCGGGCCATTTCATGCAGGGATGCCGGCTGTTGCTGCAACAATTCGATCAGGTCTTTTCTGTACATCGGTGTTACCGCCGACACTCCGGTCTTGCACCCACGCAGCGCAGCGCTGCGCGGGTATACTGAAGACTACTTGTCTCCAACGCGATGAGTATGGCGTATGGCGACAGGTTTGTCCCGGGTCATGGCATTTTCAATGCAGTTGAGGGCACCATTGCGCCATGAAGAAGTTTATTATCTCGGCTGCCGCGCTGGCGGATGCCGGACAGCGGCGTAAGGGGTGGACCCTGCCGGAAATGCCAGGATTGCACGGTCGTGCAGGGCGTTGCGGCCGGGAGCGCCCCGGCAGGGTGTTTCTGAAGGGTTGCCTGCAGCTCTCCACCGAAACGGCCAAATCAGGGATGCCGGCCAAGTTCCGGTCAACTAGGAGGCTGTCGGACTTGGGCGATCGTAGCGAGCAAGGTGGGAGGGCGAGGCCATTTTTTCGATCGTTTGAGGAGAATAGCCGTAGCGATTTGACGAAAAGGATCGGGAAAATGGAGCGCTCTCCCATCGGCGCAGTAGATCAGTCCCAAGTCCGACAGCAGCCTGGATTCACAAGAACTGATCCGCTATCTGTCCTCCTCGCAGGAGGGCCCCTGAGATGAAGGCGACCCGGGAGGATATGCTGCGGGATATCGAGGCCGAAGTGCGCTATACACGGCAACTGACCGGCCGCGAGGCATTCGACGCGCGGGTCATGCAGGCCATGGCCGAGGTGCCACGCGAGAAGTTCGTACCCAACAACATGAGGGGGTCCGCCTTTGAGAACGGCCCGCTGCCGATCGGTCACGGGCAGACGATATCCCAGCCGTACATCGTCGCGCTGATGACCGACCTGCTGGAGCCGCAGGCGGGTCAGTGCATCCTCGAGATCGGCACCGGGTCGGGCTACCAGACTGCGATTCTCTCCCGGCTCTGCGCCATGGTGTATACCGTGGAGGTGGTCAGGGCGCTGGGTGAAGCGGCGGTGGAGCGCCTGCAGGCGCTGGGCTACCACAATATACAAAGCCATATCGGCAACGGATATACCGGCTGGCCGGAACACGCCCCCTATGACGGCATCATCGTTACCGCTGCCGCCGGCACCGTGCCACCGGCGCTGGTCGAGCAACTCAAGCCCGGAGGCAGGCTGGTGATACCCGTGGGTGAGCCCTACGGCTACCAGAACCTGCAGCTGCTGGAGAAGGATGGCACCGGAGGGGTACACACCCGGACAATCCTAGGGGTTGCCTTTGTACCCCTCGTGGACAGGGAAAATACGGCCGGCTGACCCAGTGGTGTCAGGTGTCCGAAGGCATTCGCTGTGAACCCTTGAGCTGGGAGCATTTCCATACGCTTGCGCGCCGGCTGGCACGGGCGATGCGGGGCGCCGGTTTCATGCCAATCTGATCGTTGCCAGCGGTCGTGGCGACTTCTGCTCGTTCAGTGTACCAACAGGTAGGCGAGAGTGATGATGGCACCGACTGCAAGCAGGAATCCGAAGGTATAGTCCGCCGGCTCCGCGGGTTGATGCGCCGCGATATATTCTCGGGATTGTACAATCAGTTTGTCGATTGCTTCCCTGCGTTGCTGCATGCGGGTCAGCACCGTCTCGCGTTTGCTGTTTGCAGCATCGGCGATGGCCTGGCAGGCGGTTTCATAGTTTGACTCTGCGGCGTTATCGTCGGAGCCGTTTTCCTGCTCCAGCCATTGCTCTTCAAGCGTCATATAACGCTTGTCTTCCCAGGCGTCAATGGCCGCGATTTCACTGTCGATGCGCTCCTGGTACCAGTTATCGATTGCCTTGCCGCCGCCGTACTCAGCCCATGAGACCAGTTTGTCGGCAGCGTAAGTGATGTCGATGACGTTCCCGTCGGAATCCGTAGTTTCGGTATAGAGGTGCTTGGGCAGATCCAGTTCGAGCGTGTGCACGGGCATCCTCTGGCAGATAATTGACGTCAGCTCTGGAAAGGCTGTTAACCGGACAGCGCGATAATACGGGATATGGGGCGGAATCCCAAGACTTATTGGTCACGCCGGCAGGGGAATGAAGATTGTTTTACCCGCATTTTTCACCGGGATCCCAATTGCTGGCGCACGAGAACCAGCCAGGGCCGGGATAGGCATTGCCAGGAAACACACTGTTTCTGCTTGTTTGCCACTCCCTCAATTCCCTCACCAGTGTGCAACCCTTTCGTGCCGCCCGGTAAGAAATGCGGGTTAGGCTGGATCGGTGGAAAGAAGAAACATCGACACTGCCGATGGTATGGTGAATGTCGTTGTGAACTACGATTTGTTTGCCAGTATTCGGCAGCGGTACTCGGTATTATCCATCTCGCTGTTTTCACTGTTGCCGCCGGACCGGGTGAGCTGCATTTCCCCGGGTTCGCTGCTCTTTACGGTGTAGGTATCCGTGAATACCTCGCCGGTTGCTGAGCTAATGCTGGCTACCAGACGCTCCTGTTTGATCTCGAACGTCCCTTGCAGGTCGTATTGGGTTCCTTTTCGGGTCGTCCTGGTGTGATCAATCAGCTTCAGGAACTGGCCGTTATTCTGCAGTACGATCAGATTCGGCGCATCCGGGCCGGTACGGGTTACGCAATGCCAGTGGCTGTCGCTCGCCATGGTGGTGTTTTCGCTCTTGGCCGGGCTGCCGGTGTCCTGTTGTATGCTGCTTATATCGTGGTGCGTGCTGGTGTCTTGTAACAAGTCACTGGAGTCATGACGCAGGCTGTTGTAGGTGGGGATCGCCAGGGCGATGAGAATGCTTCCAATCGCAGCGATCGTCAGTAGCGTGTGCTTGTTCATGGCAAACTCCATGCTGTAAACCTTTCCCGGAGCAAAGTCCGTTAGATGCTCGCACCGGTACATGGCCTTCGGCCGTCCCGGATAAATCTTGATAATGGGTGCGGTTTGCCTGGATTGGGTAATATATCCTGTCGGACTGCAGGCGGTGTCATGGGCGGAGTCCGGATCCCGAAAGCAAAATCCGGATGGGTGGTGATGGTTTCCGCTACGGCAGGATCGGATGGCGGCGGTAGTATTTTCTCGCGCTGCGCATCAAGGCACGGACATCGGACATGTGTCTTCCCGTGTTCATGATGATCAGCTTTTCGACGTCGTCGCGTGCCCGGTTTTCGTTGCAGAACTCATCGTCACGGGCTTCGGAGCAGATATCCGCAACGAATTTGTCCAGGCACGCCGGGAGTTCATTGTCGCGACAGCCCAGGCAGCCATCCTCGATGTCATCACAGGCAATGCCGGCTTCCGGCCAGGCAAGACATGCCAGCAGCAAACCGGCAACGGGTATAAAATATTTTTTGTTCATGAAGCTGTTCCTCGCAGGCAAGGACAAATCCTTTCTTGTTGAAATATCGACAAAATCCAAAATTCATTAACATAGCCAATGTCGTAGCCGGCGGGTTCGGTCTGAGCGCCGTTCCCATGCCTGGAGTTAACCTGTATGCTCTCGCGGTTCCAGTACTCCGTTCGATCTGATATGAGTCAATACTACCGCTGTAATCCGGGTGGCTCCACAGACAATGACTATAATTGTATCAGGAGGGCATACAGGGTCAGAATGCAGCCAGTGGGGGATGTCAATACGAATGGGTGCACGACCGGTTAACCTCCAGGGCGCCCCGATGAGCGCTGCTCGGGCAAGAGGAGTCAGTAAGTTCTGACAGCTATCTGTGTGGTGGGGTGGTGCCACCAGTCCGGGGACGCTGCATCGGGGCGTTGTCAATACCGCAGCGGGAAGAGTTTGCAATCGTCTACCCGCACCCTGTATATCTCCGGTAGTGTTCCTTTTTTTTCTCCAAGGCTTAGCGCGCTTCGCCGGTGCTGGTAACATGATGGTCCTGCAAACAGTTGTCTCCCGGCCGGTTTCATTCCATGTCTGAACGCATACGCGAAATCCCCTACAACTACACTTCGTTTTCCGACCGGGAAATCGTGATTCGTTATCTCGGTGAGGAGATGTGGGACCTCCTCAATAAACTACGCGCCTCAAGGGTCACGGGGCGTTCGGCTCGCATGCTGTTCGAGGTGCTGGGTGACCTCTGGGTGGTGGATCGCAATCCCTACAACCAGGACGACCTGCTGGCCAGCGACAAGCGCCTGGAGGCACTCATCGCCGCCATGCGCCACCGCCTGGACCAGGTCGTGGCGCGGGCCAACGGCAACGCCGATGCCCTGCAACTCGCCGCGGCCGCACGCGAGGCCGTAGGGAAATTCTCCGCCTGGTTCCCCCGGACCCGTGCGTTGCGCAAGCGCATCCGGCAGGCGCTGGACGGGATCACGCGCCATGACAACATCGACTTCAGCGGGCTGGCAAGGGTGTCCCATGCCACCGATGCAACGGACTGGCGCGTGGAAATGCCCTGCGTGGTCATCGGTCCGGACACGGAAGGGGAGTGCCAGGCGGTGGTACGTGCCTGCATGGACCTCGGTCTTGTGATCATTCCCCGCGGCGGCGGGACCGGTTACCACGGTGGTGCCGTACCGCTGCACGGTGACAGTGCGGTCATCAACACCGAAAAGCTGGAATTTCTGGGTGACATCGCACTGAAATCTTTGCCGGGCGTGCCTGGACCGGTGGCGACAATCCGCGCGGAGGCCGGTGTCGTGACCCGCCGGGTGGGGGAGCGTGCGGAACGGGAGGGTTACGTATTCGCGGTCGACCCGACGTCCCAGGATGCCTCGACCATCGGCGGTAACGTGTCCATGAATGCCGGCGGCAAGAAGGCGGTCCTCTGGGGCACTGCCCTGGACAACCTGGTGAGCTGGCGCATGGTGATGCCGGACAGCGGCTGGCTCGAGGCGGAGCGGTTGAATCACAACCTCGGCAGGATCCACGACCAGGAGCAGGTGGAATTCCGGGTCAGCCGCTACGACGCACCCGGACAGGAGGCTTCCGCCCGGGTCGAGACCATCACCGTGCCCGGGGCATCGCTGCGCAAGACCGGCCTGGGCAAGGACGTGACGGACAAGTTCCTCGGCGGCCTGCCGGGGATCCAGAAAGAGGGCTGCGACGGCCTGATCACCTCGGCCGAGTTCATCCTGCACCGCATGCCGGAATTCACCCGTACCGTCTGTCTCGAATTCTACGGCACGGATCTGCACACGGCCGTGCCCGCCATCGTCGAGACCAAGGACTACCTCGATTCCCACCCCGATGTCCTGCTGGCTGGCATGGAGCATCTCGACGAGCGCTACGTGCGCGCGGTCCACTACAGCAGCAAGGCGGCGCGGCGGGACCCGCCGAAGATGGTGCTGCTGGTCGACGTGGCGGGTGCCGATGAGGCGGTCGTGGCGGATGCCGCTTCCATGGTGGTGCGCATGGCCAACCGCCGCGGGGCGGAGGGTTTCGTTGCCGTCAGTGCCGAGGCGCGCCGGCAGTTCTGGGCGGATCGTGCGCGAACCGCGGCGATTGCCGCGCACACCAATGCCTTCAAGGTCAACGAGGACGTGGTCATCCCCCTGGACCGTCTGGCCGAGTACAGCGCCGGGGTCGAGCGCATCAATATCGAGTACTCGACCCGCAACAAGCTGGCGATCCTCGAGGCCGTGCTGGAATTCCTCTCCGGGGATCTGGTCCCTTTGCGCCGCGACGATGAATTTGTCGACAGCGAGGAAAACCGGGCAATCGTACAGTCCAAGCAGGATGCCTCACGTGGCCTGCTGCGTGCACGGCAGGAGAACTGGTCGTCACTGCTGGCACATCTGGATGACCCGGCGGCGGAGCACATGGACCTGCTGGAGGTCGCGGTTCAGGAGCGCCTGCGTCCGGGGGACTGCATCGTGGACCTGCTGTTGCGGCGCGAGTTGCGCATTTCCTACCGCCGCGAGGTGGAGGTGCCCCTGAAGGAGATTTTCAGCGGTCATGAGTGGACCCGTTTGCTGGAGCGGCTTGCGGAAATTCACGCCGGCGTGCGTACCAGCCGGCTGTTCGTCGCCACCCATATGCATGCCGGTGACGGCAACGTTCATACCAACATCCCGGTCAATTCCTCGGACTACGCCATGCTTCACGAGGCGGACCGTATCGTCGAGCGAGTAATGCGGCTGGCCGTTTCGCTGGGTGGCGTGATCTCCGGGGAGCACGGCATCGGCCTGACCAAGTTCCGCTTCCTCGCACCGGAGACGATCGCCGCCTTCGAGCAATACAAGCGCAGGGTCGATCCGGGTGGGGTGTTCAATCGCGGCAAGCTGCTGTCGGGCTCCGGGCTTGAGAATGCCTATACCCCCTCGCTGCGACTGGTACAGCAGGAAGCGCTGCTGCTGGAGGCCAGCGAACTCGGTGCCCTGAATGACGATATCCGCAATTGCCTGCGTTGCGGAAAATGCAAACCGGTGTGCAATACCCATATACCGCGTGCCAACCTGCTGTACTCGCCGCGCAACAAGATCCTCGCCACCGGACTGATCATCGAGGCCTTCCTCTACGAGGAACAGACACGGCGCGGCGTATCCCTGCGGCACTTCCGGGAACTCAACGACGTCGCGGACCACTGCACGGTATGTCACAAGTGCCTCAACCCCTGTCCGGTGAACATCGATTTCGGCGATGTCTCCATGCGCATGCGCAAGCTGCTGCGTGCCGGCGGCCACAAGCGCTCCAGCCCCGCAACCTGGGCCGCCATGACCTTCCTGAATATCACCGATCCAGCGACCATCAAGCTGATGCGCAAGCTGATGATCGAGTGGGGCTATCGGGCTCAGCGGCTGGCGACGAAACTCGCCCGGCCGCTCCTGCACCGCCGCCGCGAGAGCCTGCCCGCGGCAACACCCTCACCGATGACCGTGCGCTCCCAGGTGGTTAACTTCGTGCAGCAGCCGTTGCCTGCCAACATTCCCCGCCAGCTCCTGCGCGCGACGCTGGGCATCGAGGACAACCGCATGGTGCCGATCCTGCGGGACCCGGAAAAGGTCTCGGAGGAATCGGATGCGGTCTTCTATTTTCCTGGGTGCGGATCGGAACGCCTGTTCAGCCGCATCGGCATGGCGACGCTCGCCATGCTCTACGAGTCCGGTGCCCAGACGGTACTGCCGCCCGGTTACCTGTGCTGCGGCTACCCGCAAAAATCCGCCGGTTATGTGGAACGCGGCAATCAGATCACCATGGACAACCGGGTGCTGTTCCATCGGGTTGCCAATACGCTCAATTACCTCGATATCCAGACGGTGCTCGTGTCCTGCGGGACCTGCATGGACCAGTTGCTGGAATACCAGTTCGAGCAGATCTTTCCCGGCTGCCGCCTGCTGGACATCCATGAATACCTGATGGAGCGGGGGATCAATGCCGCTCCCGCCGACGGGACGCAATACCTTTACCACGATCCCTGTCATACGCCGATGAAAACCCACAACCCGATTCAGGTCGCCTCGACTCTGCTGGGCCAGCCGGTAGAGTTGTCGGATCGCTGCTGCGGAGAGGCCGGTACCTTTGCCGTTTCAAGGCCCGACATCGCGACCCAGGTGCGCTTCCGCAAGCAGCAGGAACTGGAATCAGGCATCGAACGGCTGACGGGAGTAAAGCGCGCCAGCGACGGCAACGTCAGGCTGCTGACCTCCTGCCCGGCCTGCCAGCAGGGCCTGGCCCGCTACGGACCGGAAACAGGCCTTGAGACCGACTACATCGTGGTGGAACTGGCGAACCGGCTGCTGGGGGATGGCTGGGAAGAGGGGTTTGTCCGGCGTGTTGGTCAGGGGGGGGTTGAGAGGGTGTTGTTGTAGGGATCCGATGATCAATTAAATGATTCTCGTCATTGCGAGCGGCAAGCGAAGCAATCTCCCACTATGGAATTAGTCAGTTGGAGATTGCGTAGTCAGTCCGTATCTCGGTGAACTTGATCTTGTGTCTATTTTGCGCCTTAATGAACTCCTCGACTCGTTTCACATACCAGCGCCTATGCTTCCCGGGCATGGGAGCTTTACGAAGGCACTTCAGGTAGTTATCAAAATAGCGCGAAGCGGCGTCAGGGACGATAGGGGAGGAGTCTGATATTTGATTCTTCTCTGTGTATAAACGAGGGCATTCTGCCTGTAGAAGGAAATGCTGCAATGATGCTAGGCCGATTCCGTCAATCGCACAATAGTGAACTTCTTCACTATAACAATATTGCGGATTCTGCCTAACACTGTTATGCATAAAAGGAATGTCATGAACGGCTGGTTGAGATTATGGATCTTGCTTACGTCGGTATGGGCCGTAATCGTGATCGGGATTGCTACTATCATTGTCGTTGAAACCTACGACGAGGTTGAAGGGTCATGGGTTGTCTATAACCTTAGTGAAAAAGCCAAACCTTTTTTTCAGAATCTGAAAGCGGATGAAAAAGGCCCGACGTACACTGTTGAATTTACCTATACGGATGGGTCCACGCAAAGCATTCGCTTCCCCATGCTAGAAGGTGCGGATTTAATCGAGTTGCAACAAAAAATACAAAAACTAGCTGTAAAGGAAGCAAAAGAAGTTTCTGAAAATGAAATTCGTCGATTTCTTGGTGTGGTTTCACAAAAGAATTCTGAGGCTAAATCAGCGTTAGCTGAATATCAGCAAGAAGTGGAACGCAGAAGCGAGCAAAAAATCAATGATCGCAAACAGGCAATTGTAATAGCGCGTTAATTCTTGTCGTCCCGTCATTTATAATTTTGGTCTTAGGTTATGGCATTGCTTGGGTGCGTAAAGGCTTTGCATAACGCCTTCCAGTGGACACGGTCGCTGACGCGCCTGCTCTGCTGAAGGTTACGTTAGGCGGCAAAATTGATGACCAAAGATAAAACATATGGTGTCAGAGCACATATTTCAGGAATATTAGAGATAAATGTGCTGTGACACCATTTAGTCCGAACTGATTGATAGTGATTTGTATGGTGTGGTAACAGTATGAAAGGAAGCTTACTTGAGGCATTGGGATTTTTAGCATTCTTATGGTTTGCATTTGTATCACATGGTGAATTTGGTACATTCGGTTGGGTTTTGTGGGGTATTTCTATCGGAGTTGTATTAATGCTTCTCAGAGATAGAGCAAATAATAATGATGAGTAGCAAACTAAAACATATGCATAGTTCGGGGAAGTTAAGCCACGTGTCAGAGGTGGACCCCAGAGCTTGGGCAGAACTGGACGAAGATAAGTGCTTTCCTCCATTATGAGCTGAAGGCTCAGGAGAGAAGCGATGAGACGGAATAGACGTAACCATTCGCCGGAGTTCAAGTCGAAGGTGGGAATTCCGGGGACAGTATATTGATTAAGCTTCTGTGTTGGTAACAGGTATACTGTCCCCGGAAATCTATTATTCACTGCAATATAAAGTTGATAATCGGGATCAGCCAACTGGGTGTGTTTGATTCCTGGCGACCGGTGTATTCGATTACAAAGTCTATCGCCTGCCGGATGGCATAATCCGGCGCGCCGTGGAGGTCCCGGGGATTCTGTATTTTCAGGTCAAAGTAGGATGTGTGTGTATCGATATATTTCAGATCGGCGTAATTCCCGCCCTGATCAAGAACCTCAACTCCTGTATTGTCCATGTTGACCGCGGAGTGATACGGCACATAGTCTGATTGCATAGTTCCGTTATCTATATACGAACTGACATCGTGAAATTTGGTATGAAATAGTAGTTCGTCGGAATCCAAATGCCATTCAGACTCGCCGTTACTCAGGGCGATCGCCGCAGTTTGCATGGGATTGATCACACGTTGCCTGAATTCCGTGCTGTTTTCGACCGAGCGTAACCAATCGTAATGCTCGAAATAGGCGGCGTCTCCATAAAGCATCTGGTGGCCGGCAACCGAGTCAACAAACCTGGTAGCCCAGTTCAGGTACGGACTCAGTTGTACACCATGATGGGGTGAATCAATTGTTACAAAGATATCCACACCCATCGCTTCATCCTCCTGAACGAACATGGTGCGTGCAACGATACCTCCCATCGAACCGCCGATAACCGCCAGTTCATAATCAGGATGTCCGTCTTGGTCCCTGTCAAGAATGCCATTTGCGGAAATCAGGTCATCAAGGTGCCGAATGAACTCGGCCAGGTTGTCTGCATTTTCCTTGAGGTCTGCTTCACCGTTTACATAATCGAATACAATGATGTCATATCCGGAATCCACCAGTGGCTGCATGATCGTGTCACTGTAGTTATCCAGATCATCAATAGGATGATCCATATTAACCGTGTCATACCCTTTGACCGCGATAACCGGCTTGTCCAGTGTGCCCGTGATCCGCCATGCACTCAGGAAGCCCGAATGACCATTGACCGGATCCCGGTCGTACACCATATCTGTTGCTAACGATGCTTCAGATACAGTTAGCGCAACAACTAAGCATACCGACATATAGCTGCAACTATTCATACCTGGCGATCTTATCACCCCTGGTATCTGTTGTGTTCAGTTACTCCAGAACGATTTGAACCGATCTGAGGTACAGATCAGCAAGCACTGGGTCAGGCCTTGCATTGCAGCATCGTTATGGGGAAATTCCGGGGACATACTGATTAAACATCTGTGGTGGTAATAGATATACCGTCCACAGAAATCCACTGTTACTGGATAACATCCAGATGGATCAAGTCATCGCACATTGAGCAACCTGCCGGTTGCTTTGCGCTTACGCCCAAGCTCTAGCTACGACCCTGAATGACCTATCGCAGGATAAACGGCGCAGATCTGTCTAACAATTCGTATCCATCATTCGGGTACAATCGTAGTTCATATGCTTTGCCGACAACTAACGATGGATGTGAAAGATTGATCGTTGTTTCTCCTGAGGAAAGCCCGCCTAAATAGACCCAATCCAGGTAAGCAAAATCATTAGCACCCACTTCATAAACACCAATCCAGTCGGTAGCGGTTGGCGCCTCAATTCCATACCATTTCGCGTTAACAACACCACCTATTGTTACCGGCAGCGCTGTCACCGTTACCGTGGGCGTAATCGGATCCAGAGTAAATGGATCACTACTGGCGAGTAGTGAATATCCATCATTGGGGTACAGGCGCAGTTCATATTCGTTACCGACAACTAACGATGGATGCGAAAGATTGATCGTTGTTTCTCCTGAGGAAAGACCGCCTAAATAGACCCAATCCAGGTAAGCAAAGTCATTGGCGCCCACTTCGTAAACGCCAATCCAGTCCGTTGCTGTTGGCGTTGCAATACCTGACCAGGCCACGTTGATCACACTACCCGGAGTGGTCAATGTTGAAGAAAGAATGACCGTTGGTGCAGCAGGATTCATGGTAAATGATGTACCACTGGCCAACAGGTTATAACCGTCATTTTCATACAGACGCACTTCGTAGCTGGTGCCATCGGTATATGCAGGGTGTCTCAAATTAATCGAATCGCTACCTTCTTCAAGACCACCCGTATATACCCAGTCAAGATAGGAAGTCGCGTTGGCTCCGATTTCAAATACACCTACCCAGTCGAATGCGGTCGGTGAACCAATACCCGACCAGGCAACACCTAAAGTACCGCCACTTTTCACAGGTGTTGTTGTGGTAATGACTTTGGGGGAACAGGCGTCACCATCGAGGCCTCCCTGACCCGGATTATTCGCCGCCGGAAGGGTTGGATTTTCACCACCGTTCCCAATGAGTGTATGGAGGTCGTCGAGGACCGGTTGGAGTGCGGCAGTGGTCAGCAGCTCATTGGTTGTGGGATTAAAGGATACGATCAGATTAGTCTCCTCGTAGGGGTCGTCAACCAGGTAGAAAAACTCCCAGGAGTTATTTGTCTGATTGTACTTAAGCTTGTAGCCGTCACGATTTCGAATGGTTTTACCCCCGCTCCCATAGCCAAGCTCCGAGTACGCATATTCGCGAATGCCGTTCACGCTGCAGCCCCCGTTGCAGTCGTCGTTGAGGATCGGCAAGAGGCTGAATGAGTCGTGGTCCTGTGGCAAGCCGCAGGAGTCATTGGGATCGGGTGGTAGGGCGCTGGTGTCAATCCCGGCGAGTTCCAGTACCGTCGTGAACAGATCCGTGGTGTTCGCCAAGGCATCGGAAACCCGATTCGGGGTACTTACACCGTCTCCCGCAATGATCAGCGGTACGTTGATACCACCCTCGTACAGGGTACCCTTCGCGCGGCCGGGGTTGAAGGGCGGAACGGCCATCCCTTGAACCGAGCCATTGTCCCCCAAAAGGATGATCGTCGTATTGTCGAGGTCAATCGCCGCCTCATCGAGAAGGCGCTGAATTTCGGTATCCGCCGCTTCGATGGCTGAGCGGAAGCACACTTGCTTGCTGGCTGTATCGCCGTAACAGGTTCGATTCGGATTGGCGGCCGGATCGGGATCAAAATGGCCGTTTGGATCAAAATTGTTCCACAGCCGATCCGGATCCGTTGCACTGTCACCCGGTGGTGCGTGAAAAGGAGCATGCGAAGCATTGAAGTTGAGGATCAGAAACCAGTTCTCGCCGGGCGGAACTTCGTTATTGATCCATTCAACCGCGTCGTTGATGTTCTCCGTGGTGGCGTAGTTCACGGCCGCTGCCGGACTCGTCGAGGCAATGCAGGCGAGATTTCTATGGGCCGTGGGATCGTCAGGGTCGCAAGCGCTTCCAGGTGCGCCGGGAAGGAACTCCGCGGTGTTCTTGTTATAAGAGTAGTAGCCCTCGTTGATGCAGCAGTTGGGCTTGCCCGCAAAGTAGTCGTAACCCGATTCTATTGCGTGCGTGAGGCTGCTTTGCCCCAGCCCCCATTTGCCAAAGGTTGAATGGGTGTAGGGGAGCTGCTTGTTTACGTTGAAAACCTCTGCAATCGTCAGTCGATTCAGGGGCAGCATTCCCGTCGGACCCAGCACGCCAGTGCGATACCCGTACTGACCCGTCTGAATGGTCGCACGCGTTGTCGCACAAAGGGGGTTGGACCACATGTTCCTGAAGGCGATTCCCTGTTGGGCAAGGCTGTCGATCGTGGGAGTCGACGGAACCATGGTGCTGCCTTCAAGTGTTTGGTACGCACCGATCATGTCGACACCCACATCGTCCAGTATGATCATCAGGATGTTGCGCTGTGCGTAAACCATACCGGGAAGGACGGCGGTCACAAGCAGCGCAAAGACGGACGCAATAATTACTGGGGTACGGTGGATCATTTCTGGTTCCCTCCATGAAAATCTTCGACTTCGGCGACTCGGCAAACAGTTTTTTGCGGTCACTCTTTAGCTAGATATTGGCTGAGTGTAGTGGAACCTGGTGCGTATAGGAAGTACAACCCACATATTTCGTTAAAATTCAGCCGGTAACCGGCCGTCCCAGCTTGGACAAAAGCCTCGGCGCTTGTAGTTCAAGGCCACCAGCTGATACAGATGTGCAGCGCACGCTCAAGCAAGAATAAGGTCTCAGTATTTCAGGCGAATATGGGTCATACGTTATACGGGGTCCGTCATACGGGGTCTCATACCGTCATACGTACGTCATACGGGGTCTACGTCATACGGGGTCAGGTCTTGCATTGCCGCACCGTTATGGTAATGTATGGCCATGTCGAGGCCCCTGCGAATAGAACTCTCCGGTGGTTTATATCATGTGACTTCACGTGGTGATCGGCGGGAGGATATCTATTTTGATGATGAGGATCGTCATGCCTGGCTGGGTATATTAAAACAGGTCTGTGAGCGCTTTAACTGGTGTGTCCATGCCTATTGCCAGATGACGAATCATTATCATCTCGTCGTGGAGACACCGGAAGGAAACCTGTCTCAGGGGATGCGTCAGCTAAATGGTGTCTATACGCAATATGTCAATCGCCGGCACAACCGGGTAGGGCATGTTTTCCAGGGGCGATATACGTCCATCCTTGTCGAAAAGGATGCTTATCTTCTGGAACTCGCCGGATATGTGGTGCTCAACCCGGTAAGGGCTCGCATGGTAAAGGGTGCGGGTGACTGGGTCTGGAGCAGTTATCGGGCGATGATCGGTGTTGCAGAAACACCATCCTGGCTCAGTACAGACTGGTTGTTGGCGCAGTTCTCCAGGCAACGGCGGCGTGCAATTGCCGGATACATGGATTTTGTGTGTGCTGGTGTCGGGCAGGCAAGCGTATGGAAGGATCTTCAAAACCAGATCTATTTGGGGAGTGAGACTTTCATCAAGCGTATGCAGAAGAAAATAGCAGGGCGAGGGAGGCTGGATGAGGTGCCAAGGATTCAAAGGCGACCTGTGGCGAAGCCTCTGGAATTTTACAGAGACCGTTATCGTGATCGTAATCAAGGCATGGCATTGGCGTATCAATCTGGCAATTACAGCATGAGCGCGATTGCGGAGATATTCGGTGTTCACTATTCTACAGTCAGTCGCGCTGTAAATTCATATGATCCAAACAAGTGAAATCACCTGTTGCAATGCAAGACCTGACCCTATTGGTCTTCTATTGGTCTTGGACCCTATTGGTCTTGGTGCTCTTTCATCGGGTTGCCAATACCCTCAATTATCTCGATATCCGCACGGTGATCGTGTCCTGCGGGACCTGCATGGATCAGTTGCTGGAGTATCAGTTCGATCGCATCTTTCCCGGATGCCGCCTCCTGGATATCCATGAATACCTGATGGAGCGCGGGGTGCGTGCCGAATCCACCGGTGGGACGCAATACCTTTACCATGATCCCTGCCATACACCGATGAAGTCCTACAGCCCCGTTCAGGTTGCCTCGACATTGCTGGGACAACCGGTAACGCTGTCCTGTCGGATCGTTGTTGTGGAGATGCCGGTACCTTTGCCGTCTCACGGCCGGACATCGCGACCCAGGTGCGCTTTCGCAAACGGGAGGAGCTGGAGGCGGGTATCGAGCGGCTGACGGGACAAAAGCATGCCAGCGGCGGAAATGTCAGGCTGCTGACTTCCTGTCCGGCCTGCCAGCAGGGCCTGGCCCGCTATGAACCGGATACCGGTCTGGAAACCGAGTACATCGTGGTGGAACTGGCGAATCGCCTGCTGGGAGAGGACTGGGAAGAGCGGTTTGTTCGGCGTGCCGGTCAAGGGGGGCATAGAGAGGGTGTTGCTGTAGTCTTCAGACAATGTCGTCGACGGATCTTTATGGGTATCCATAAACGGCAACGGCGATCAGAAGATCGCCGTTGCCGTTCAGTTCCCGGAAAACCCGGGATTCCGGGAATGCTGATCAGCGTCCGGTTTTGGCCAGTGTTGATTTGCCACCGGGAGGTACGCTCCCTGAAATGTAGTACTGGCCGATGCTGCCGTAGCGTGAATAGGCGCTCGCCGTGTTGCCGGCACCGCTGATTTCGAGCTTGTAGCGTCCCGGGGATACCGTCTTTCTCAAGTGCGAGCTGGTTTCATCGCGAGGATCACTCTCGGCGATCTTCTTCCCGCTGGCATCGAACAGCGCGATATGGACATCGAGATTGGCACCGCGTTGCGGGTCCTGGGCATACGCCTGCCAGGCGGGCACGACCGTAAGGTCCACCACTCCCTTGCCCGCGGTGAACGAGAAGACATCGATATCGTCCTGATCCTCGATCAGTCCCTTGTTTTCAGGTTTATGGTCGTTGGGAGAAATGCCCGGGTTGATCGAGGTGACCCGTCCCCGGTTATCCACGACGAGGGGGGTCCCCTTGTCAAAGCGGCTGTCATCATGGTCGTCACGCCGCAGGCCGAGCGCTCCGATGAGAATGCCGATATCGTCCTGCTTGTTCACCGCTCCGCGGTATTCGCCCTTGCTCCACTGGGTAACCTGGTTCTGGTGGTTGAGCCCCATGATCGGTGCCCAGGAGACCATGCCCTTGCCGCTGCCGGAACCCGAGTCATGGCTAAGGCCCATGGTATGGCCGATGGTGTGTGAAGCCGCCTCGGCGATGCCGTCCGGGGAACCCAGGTTGTTGTTGTAGATGAAGGCCGGCGAGTAGTATGTCGTGTGGCTGAAACCGAAGATGTTCATATAAGTGACGCTGTCGGCCTTCGCTGCCGGGAGCGGCTTGTTGCCACGGACGTCACTGTCGGTTACCACCACCCAGATCGTGTTTTTCCCATGCGTTCCCGGGTCCTCGGTGGTGACATCGACATTGAAGGGGGCAAAGTCCTCCGCAACCCTTTCCCAGATATCAACGATGTCGCCGACCTCCGAGTTGCTGAAGGATTTCGGCTTGCCGTCGGTGTCGTAGGGCGCTGCGTTCAGGGATGATGCGCTGGTCTGGCTGTTCCAGGCCGTGCCGCTGATTTCGGCTCCATCGAAGTCCAGAAAGATGGTGTTGGCGGCACCGGGATTGCTGTGCAGCTTCAAGACCGTCTTCGCGTTGACCGTCGGGGGGACGGCTGCAACGGTGCTTGCATGCTTGCGTGATTTTCCGGCATCGAAGGTGTCGGTGTAGTAAATACTGCCGTTGCGGTCCGCCTTCATGAAAGCCAGGTCTTCGCTGCTGAATTCGACGCTCTGAAGCCACTGCACTGCGCGTGCCTGAGTGGCTGCCGGCAGGGATTCGATCGATTTGCGCAATTCACTGGAGGGCAGCTGTGAAACGCTGCCGGGGGCGCCGCTGCCAAAAAAGGTGCTTCCGGCTACGGCCATTTGCGAGAGGAAGATGGTGGTTAGTGCCAGGAAGCCGATGAATTTTGAATCACCGGACAGTTTCGATTGAGTCCAAGTCATGAGGTCACCTTTTTGTATAGATTCCCGTGAGTGCAGCGGCAGAGCAGGCGCCACGATACGGACCATCGTTCCCTTGCTTCCTGCATACCGCACAGCCGATCGTGCGAGATTTTGTCGGCAATACCCGGGAGTCCATGGAGAATCGATACGGTGAACTGTGACGGACTTCAAAGGAACCTTGATTTTACCCCTGGATGCCGGTTCCCTGGCAAGGCATTTTCGTCTAACCGATCGTGGAACGGCCATCCTGGGTAATCTTGAATACCAGGGACCACCCTTCACGGGTCAGGTCATGTCTTGTTCGACAGCCTCCTACTACCAGGGTTTTCCGTTGCACAGGCCCCGTTATCGCCCTGTGCCCTCCAAGGGGAGTGGGAGCAGACCGGTCTCACCTCAGGTTGATATGCCAATGACTACAATAGCGGCGTGTCAAGGCTGCAGCGGCTTCATTGTTCGTACGCGGGTCAGCGGACCACCAGCAGCGGGCAGTCGACACTGTTGAGGCATTGCCTGAATGATGGAGTTTGCAGCAGGGGGTGATCGCGCTCGAGGATCAGTGCCGTGCTCTCGGTGTCGTCAAGCGCCCCCAGCAGGGATGCCAGGGAGGAGTCGCGGATAATTATGAAATCCGCCCTGCCTGCCTGTTTCCCCAGCCGTTCTATCGCCCGCTGGCGCAGCTCCCCGGCTTCCGTTTCATTGGCGGCGGGCAGCAGTACCTGGCGCGCGGTGCGCGGGGTGACGATCCGTTCGGCTACCGGGGAGAGTTCCTGCAACTGGTCGGCCTGGCTTCCGCGTTGTAGGATGCCGCTCTGGAGGTCAATGTCGTAGTGCTTGAGGTAACCCAGGACAGCGATGAGGATTGTATGCTGCGCTACGCGGGTGGCGAGCTGGCCGCGTTCCAGCTGCTGTACGAGCGCCACCGCGGCGGCCTGTATCGCTATTTCCTCCGCCAGTCCCCGAGAGATGTTGCCGAGGAGCTGTTCCAGGAGGTCTGGGCGAGGGTAATCCAGGCGCGCCGGCGCTACCGTCCCGAGGCAACCTTCCGGACTTGGCTGTATACCCTGGCGCGCAACCGTCTGATCGACTGGTGGCGGCGCGAGGGCCGGGACCCGCTGGCGTTCGCCGTGGATGCGGAGGTCGATCCTCCGGAAGCCACCGGTGGTGGAAATCCACGCCGGATGACGGGTCTGCGCGACTGCATAGAACGCCTGCGGCAACTGGTTGCGGATCTGCCGATACCGCAGCGCGAGGCCTTTCTGCTGAGACATGAAGCCGACATGACACTGTCCGAAATCGCGGCTGCACTGGAGACCGGCACCGAGACCGCCAAGAGCCGATTGCGTTATGCCATGGAAAGGCTGCGCGCGGGACTGCCCAGGGAATGCCTGGAGGAGTGCGGGGATGAGTGACGAACGCGACGAATATCTGGCCGATCTCTACCGGCTGTCCTCCCGGGATGAACCGCCCGCGCGCCTGGACCGGGTCGTCATGGCACAGGCGCGTCAGTCGCTGCGCAGGCGTACCCTGTCACCCTTCGGAAATCATCGGCTGGCGGCCGCCGCCCTTGCCGGGGTCTGCGCCATCAGCGTCCTGCTGGTGGTGCTGATGCCGGAACAGTCAGGCAAGCCCGACCGGACGCAATCCGTGCGGGATGCGGACGCACCGGTTGCGGAATCCAGAGCGGAAAGAGGCTTGCCGGAAACCATATCCGGGGAGGCCGCTTTCCGGGAAGAATCGGTTGTGACGGATACGGACACACCGGCGGCAAACAAGCCGAAGTTCGATTTCTATTCGGTGCTGCCTTCTGTCGAACCAGAAACTCCGGTCGAGGAGCGGAGCCTGTCGTCCGCGCCGGCTGCAGCACCGCCTGCGGTCATGCGGCAGGCAGGGCGAGTGGAAGAGCCCGACTACCTGCAACTCGATGGTTACCGCAACCTGGCCGAAGCCGGGAAGATGAAGGACAAGCTGGAGTTCATGCGTTTGCAAGTCCATGTTCAGCAGGTCGTGACCGATGCCGGACAGCCCTACTACCGCCTGAGTGTCGGACCTTATTCTGAACTGGATGAGTTGGAGAGGGTGCAGGGCTTGCTGCACAAGCGTGGCATCGAGACCACCCTGGAACGCAAACAGTAGCGAGGATCCCGATACCCTGGCGGGCCGGAGTGCCCGGACGCGCCCGATGCTACGCCGGGCAATATGATGTACGATCCGGCATACAGAACGCCGCTATTGGAAGTCTGACATGATGGAATTGCAACTGCACCATATCAGCGTCGATGCCATTCCCGGAGCGCTGCAGAAGGCGCGCCAGTATCGTTCCCTGCTGGAGCCGGAGCAGGCGGAAAGCATCTGCCTGGATATCCTCGAGGTCCAGCCGGACAATCACGAGGCGCGGGTCCTGCTGATCCTGGCCCTGACGGACCAGTTTACCCACAGCGGCAAGCCGCTCAATGTCAAGCACGTCCTGGAACTCATCGAGCAGCTCCCGGAAGAATACGAGCGGCTGTACTACAAGGGCCTGGTGAGCGAGCGCCATGCCAGGGCCTTGCTGCACGAGAGCATGTCGCGCTCGTTCACCTACGGTTATTTCCGCGATGCCATGCACTGGTACGAACAGGCGGAAAAGATCCGCCCAGCGCACAATGACGATGCCATCCTGCGCTGGAATGCCTGCCTGCGCACCCTGAACCGGGAACGCCTGCAGCCGCGTCCGGACCGTGATGAAGCGCACATGGACAGGGAGGGCTGAGTGTTGCAGCCACCAGATCTGGATACGCGCACCGATTCACCCCTGCCCGGCTGGCGCTATTCGGTCATTCGCAAGGCGGTCATGGCCGTCAGTGGTGTCGTGCTGGCGGCCTTCCTGTTCGGCCACTGGCACGGCAACCTGGTGCTGCTCGAGGGCGAGACGGCCTTCAACGACTATCTAGCCTGGCTGGAAGCCCATCCGCTGCTGCACTCCGGGGTCTGGCTGGTGCTGGTCCTGACAATCGGTGTGCATCTCGCGGTCGGTCCCCGGCACTGGCTGGAAAACCGCCGCGCCAGGCCGCAGCGTTACCGCTTGCGGCATTACCAGGAGAGCAGCTGGGTTGCGCGCAGCATGATGGTGAGCGGCACCGTGCTGTTGTTGTTCCTGGTGGTGCATATCCTGCACGTGCGCGGCTGGCCGCCTTTCGCTGACGCCGGAATTTACCGCAACATGCAGGCCGGTTTCGCGAACACAGCGGTCGTGACTATCTACCTGCTGGGGCAAGTGGCCCTGGCGCTGCACCTCTATCACGGTCTGTGGAGCCAGTTTCAGTCACTGGGGCTGAGTCATCCGCACTATGACCGCTGGCGCCAGCCGTTCGCCATCGTCGTCGGTATCGCCATCGCCGTCCTAAATATCGCATTGGTGCTCCTGAATATGCCCGCGGTGCGCGGGCTGTTGGGAGGCGGGGCATGAACGGCGAATTGCACGCCAACGCACCCGCGGGCCCGCTGGAGAACCGCTGGGCGCGGCATCGCTTCGACATGGCGCTGGTCAATCCCGCCAACCGGAAGAAATACCAGGTCATCGTCGTTGGCAGCGGGCTGGCGGGCGGCTCGGCGGCGGCCACGCTGGGCGAACTGGGTTACCAGGTCAAGTGTTTCTGCTTTCAGGACAGCCCGCGGCGTGCCCACAGTATCGCCGCGCAGGGTGGCATCAATGCCGCCAAGAACTACCAGAACGACGGCGACAGCGTCTGGCGGCTGTTCTATGACACCATCAAGGGTGGCGACTTCCGTTCTCGTGAGTCCAACGTCTACCGGCTGGCGGAAATCAGCGGCAACATCATCGATCAGGCGGTGGCCCAGGGCGTGCCCTTCGCGCGCGAATACGGCGGCCTGCTGGCCAACCGATCCTTCGGCGGGGCACAGGTCTCGCGTACCTTCTACGCGCGTGGCCAGACCGGCCAGCAGTTGCTGCTGGGTGCCTGCCAGGCATTGTACCGGCAGATCGCGGCGGGCACGGTGGAGATGCATCCGCGTACCGAGATGCTGGAGTTGATCGTGAGCGAGGGGCGGGCACGCGGCATCGTGACGCGCAACCTGGTCAACGGCCGGATCGAGGCGCATACCGCCGACTGTGTCGTGCTCTGCACCGGCGGCTACGGGAACGCCTATTATCTCTCCACCAACGCCAAAGGCTGCAATACCTCGGCCATTTGGCGCGCCCATCGCCATGGGGCGCTGTTCGCCAATCCCTGTTTCACCCAGATCCATCCCACCTGCATCCCGCAGAGCGGTGACTTCCAGTCCAAGCTGACCCTGATGAGTGAGTCGTTGCGCAACGACGGCCGCGTATGGGCGCCTCTGGATGCGGAGGACGTAAACCGGGATCCGGCGGAACTGGCGGAGGAGCGGCGTGACTATTTTCTGGAGAGCCGCTACCCGGCCTTCGGCAATCTGGTCCCGCGCGATATCGCCTCGCGTGCCGCCAAGGAAGCCTGTGACGAGGGGCGTGGTGTGGGACCTCAGGTCGATGGCCGCCGCCTCGGTGTCTACCTGGACTTTTCTGACGCCATAGCACAGCAGGGCGAGGCCGTAATCCGGGAACGCTATGGCAACCTGTTCGAGATGTATCAACGCATCACCGGAGAGGATCCGTATCGCACACCCATGCGTATTTACCCGGCGATTCACTACACCATGGGCGGCCTGTGGGTCGACTACGATCTGATGACCACGATCGACGGTCTGTTCGCGGCGGGGGAGTGCAATTTCTCGGACCACGGCGCGAACCGCCTCGGTGCGAGCGCACTGATGCAGGGGCTGGCCGATGGCTATTTCATCCTGCCCTGCAGCATCGGCAACTATCTCGCACGCCGCGAACCCGGCCCGCTCGCTGCCGGTCATCCGGAGGTGCGCGGGGCGGTCGAATCCGTCCGGGCCCGGATCGACCGGCTGATGAACGCCCCGGCTGCGAAGCATCCGCCGGAGGTTTTCCATCGCCGCCTGGGCCGGCTGCTGTGGGATCACTGCGGCATGGCGCGAGAGCCGGAGGGGCTGCGCCAGGCCCTGCAGGACTTGCCCCGGCTACGGGAGGAATTCTGGCACGGGGTGCGGGTTACCGGCACCGGCGCGGAGTTCAATCAGGTGCTGGAACGGGCCGGGCGCATCGCCGATTTCCTGGAGCTGGGCGAGTTGATGTGCCTGGATGCGTTGGCGCGCAACGAGTCCTGCGGCAGCCATGCACGCACCGACCATCTGACGGCGGACGGCGAAGTGCGCAGGGACGATGACCGCTTCAGCTACGTGGCCGCGTGGGAGTTCAGCGGCGAGTCCGGTGCTCCGAAGTTGCACCGCGAGCAGTTGCATTTCGAGTTCGTACGCCCGTCGGTGAGGAGCTACAAGTGAAGCTGCGCCTGCATATCTGGAAACAAGCCGACAGCGGCTCCCCTGGGCGTTTCGAGGCCTACCCTCTGGATGATCTCACCCCGGACATGTCTTTCCTGGAGATGCTCGACGAACTCAACGAGGGTCTGATCGCCGCGGACAGGGAACCGGTAGCCTTCGAGCACGACTGCCGCGAGGGCATCTGTGGTGCCTGCGGTCTGGTGATCAACGGCGTCCCGCATGGCCCACTGCAGGCGACCACCACCTGCCAGCTGTATCTGCGTGAATTCAAGGATGGTGACGAGATCTGGGTCGAGCCCTGGCGGGCGCAGGCCTTTCCCGTGATCCGTGATCTGGTCGTGGACCGCAGCGCCCTGGATCGTATTTTGCAAGCGGGGGGCTATATTTCCGTACATACCGGTTCCGCCCCCGACGGCAATACCCTGCCGGTGCCCAGGGAAGACGCCGACCGGGCGTTCGCCGCCGCCACCTGCATCGGCTGTGGTGCCTGCGCGGCGGCCTGTCCGAATGCCTCGGCCAGCCTGTTCGTCGCGGCCAAGATCAGCCATCTGAGGCTGCTGCCGCAGGGCCAGCCGGAACGGACTGCGCGCGTGCGCAGCATGCTGGCTCAGATGGATGCGGAAGGTTTCGGCTTTTGCGGCAACCTCCGGGAATGCCAGGCCGCCTGTCCCAAGGAGATTCGCATCGACATGATCGCAGGCATGAACCGCGAACTGTTCCGCTCCCTGTTGCTGCGTTCCTGAGGAAGAAACCCATGTCACAGGACACCCGTATCGAGAAAGACAGCATGGGAGAACTGCAGGTACCCGCCGATGCCCTGTATGGGGCGCAGACCCAACGCGCCGTCGACAACTTCGCCATCAGCGGCCTGCGCATGCCGGTGGCCTTTATCCGTGCGCTGGGACGAATCAAGTCGGCCTGTGCGGTGGTCAATGCCGAACTGGGGCTGCTGGATGGCGATATCGCCACTGCCATCCGCGCGGCGGCCGATGAAATTGCGGCCGGCGAGCACGCCGGGCAGTTCCCGGTGGATGTCTTTCAGACCGGCTCCGGGACCAGTACCAATATGAATGCCAACGAGGTCATTGCCCGGTTGGCCGCCAGCCGTTCGAGCCTGGTGGTGCATCCCAATGACCACGTGAATTACGGCCAGAGTTCCAATGATGTAATCCCGACGGCGCTCCATGTGAGTGCCTGCCTGCAATGCCACGAACGCCTGCTGCCGGCCCTGGAGGGATTGCAGTCCGTCATCCGGCGGCGGGCGGCCGAGTTTTCCGGCATCGTGAAGACGGGACGCACCCACCTTATGGATGCCATGCCCGTGCGCCTCGACCAGGAACTCGGCGCCTGGGCGACCCAGGTGAGCAAGGGCGGGGGGCGCCTCCATGCCGCGCTCGTGCAGCTGCGGCAGCTGGCGCTGGGCGGCACGGCGGTCGGTACCGGCGTCAATGCCCATCCGGATTTCGGGGAGCGGGTCGCCGCGCGGCTGGCCGAGTCGACCGGCGTTGAATTCATCGCCAACCCGGATCGTTTCGAGGCCCTTGCCTGCCAGGACGCCGCCGTTGCCGTGAGCGGCCAGTTGAAGACCCTGGCCGTCAGCCTCCTGAAGATCAGCAACGACCTGCGCTGGATGAACTCCGGCCCGCTGGCGGGCCTGGGCGAGATCTCGCTGCCGGCTCTGCAGCCGGGCAGCAGCATCATGCCGGGCAAGGTAAACCCGGTGATTCCAGAGGCGGTCGCCATGGCCTGTGCCCAGGTCATCGGTAACGACGCCACCATCACCGTGGCCGGACAATCGGGCAATTTCCAGCTCAACGTCATGTTGCCGGTGGTGGCCTGCAATCTGCTGCAAAGCATCGATCTGCTAGCCGCCTCGGCGGAGGCCCTGGCAGAGAAGGCTATCGCCGGATTTACCGTGAACCGCGGCAACCTCGAGGAGCCCCTGCGTCGCAATCCCGTCCTGGTAACCGCCCTGAACCGGGTGATCGGCTATGAGCGGGGGGCGGAGATTGCCAAACGCGCCTACCGGGAGGGCCGTCCCGTGATTGATGTCGCCGCGGAAATGACTGGTCTCGAACGCGGGGCGCTTGAGGACCTGCTCGACCCGCTGCAGTTGACCGAAAGCAGGGAATAGCCGGCATTTTCCACCGGGGCAGGCATCTTCCGGTAACACACGCGATTTCCCCCGTTCAAAACCGTCCTGATTTTCCCAACAGAACAAATCCTTGCAACATTGCCCGGCGGAGAAACCAGGCCGGCGGCACGGCATGAAAAACCGGTACCTGTCGGTTGTATCTCTCGTTACAATCCGCGTCTCGCTCTCTTCAGGGGCCTGTTGACGATGGAAAAGATACGATCCAACTGCATCATTCCCAGCGCGGCGTATTCCGTGCCGAAGTCACGGATCAGGCAGTACGATCCCGGGGTCGAAAGCTGTCCGAAGGTGGGTGACCTGGTGTTTGCGGAAATTAGTGACCTCGGTCACCACCGGCTGGTGGAGAGCCGTACCGCCAGGCTGCATACGCTCAATCTCGGTACCCGCGCAGTCTTCGTTTTCGGTAACCGCTACGCCCCGGATCAATTCGAGGGACTGGTCCCGGAGACCCTCGATGGCCACGTTGACCTGTTCAGCCGCGGCGGAGTCGTCGGCAAGGTTGTTTCCCAGAACCAGTTGATCGGTGCGCCGACAAGAGTGCGCGTACTGGGCTATGTCTGCGACGCGGATGGCAATGTCATCAATACCCGGGACCATGTGCTGGTGCATCCCAAGAACACCACCCGCAAGGCGCAGGGCGCGAAGCTCATTCTCTGCATTGGCACCAGCATGAACAGCGGCAAGACCCATGCAGCGGCGGCCTGCTGTTATGCGATCACCTCGATGGGCAGAAACGTGCGGGCCGCCAAGATCACCGGTACCGCAAGCCTGAAGGATATCCTGTTGATGAACGACTGCGGTGCCGGCTACACCGCCGACTTTACCTATTTCGGTTATCCCTCCAGCTACCTGATGGATGCGGACAAGCTCCTGTGGATGTTCAATTCCTTCGATATGAAGTACGGCAACAATCCCAGGAACTACCTGGTCATCGAGTTCGCCGACGGCATATTCCAGCGGGAAACCGCAATGCTGCTGAAGATGCCGGAGGTTCGCGAGCGGATACACAGGCTGATCTTCTGTGCGCCGGACTCGTCCGCTGTCTACGGCGGCCTGCAGGTCCTGCGGGAACAGTTCGACCTGGTGCCGGATGCCATCTCCGGCCTGTGTTCGAGCTCACCGCTGGCGATGCGGGAGATCCGGAGCTTTACCGATTTGCCGATCGTGAGAAGCATGGAGAAGGGCTATGCATCGATATTCGATATCATCGGTTGAGGCTTGCCAGCTTGCTGCGATTGTTGGCAGACTCCCTGTGTTTCCAGAGAGGGGTGTGAAAGTCCACACCAGGTGCGGAATAAGGACATGAGTCAATGAATGCCGGTGGTGATTATTCCCTGATGGTGCACGGTGGTGCCGGTGCGCTGGAGAACATCCGTGACGAACAGACCGCCGGCCAGTACCTGGAAAGCATCAGGTTCGTGCTGGAACAGGGGCGTGCCGTGCTGGAAAAGGGCGCTTCGGCCCTGCAGGCCGTGGAGTCCTGCGCCATCCTGCTGGAGAATGACCCGCTGTTCAATGCTGGGTGCGGTTCGGTGCTGAACGAAGACGGCAGGGTCGAGATGGATGCCGCGATCATGGATGGCCGTGATCTTTCCGCCGGTGCGGTGGCTGCCGTCGAGGGGATCGTGAATCCCGTCAGCCTTGCGCGCAGGGTGCTCAGCGAAAGCGAGCACGTGATGCTGATCTCCGCAGGCGCGATGCGTTTTGCCGAGCACTGCGGTATCGAACGGGTCGACCGGGACTATTTTCTCACCCCGGAACGCGTCGAGCAGTACCGGCGGGCGCGGCGTCTGCAGAAGATGATGCTGGATCACGACGCTGCCGGGGATAACGGCGAGGACCAGAAATACGGCACCATCGGTGTGATTGCCCGCGACCTCGATGGCAACCTGGCTGCGGCCACCTCCACCGGCGGTATCGTCAACAAGCGCTTCGGACGCGTAGGTGATTCTCCGCTCATCGGCGCCGGCGTCTACGCCGACAACGAAACCTGCGCGGTTTCGGCCACCGGTTACGGCGAGGACTTCATGCGAACCGTGCTGGCCAAGACCATTGCGGATTTTGCCTACATGCAAGGCATGAATGCGATCCAGGCAACGACCGCGGGGATCGAATACCTGACCCGCAAGGTCAGTGGGCGCGGCGGTGTCATCGTGATCGACGCAAGAGGCAATTGTGCCAGCGATTTCACCACGAAAAAGATGATCCACGGCTGGATTGAAAAGGGCGGTGAGTCAATCTGCCGGTTTTAGCCCGGATGTTTCCACCAGGCAGGGCGGTCAGCACTGGTTTTTCCGATGCGGATTCCCTGTTGGATTCTGCTGGGATGCGGTTGGTTTTGGGCGATCGTAACGGGCAAGGTTGGAGGGCGCAGTAGATCAGTCCCAAGGACCGACATCCTCCCAGGGGACCTCTGATTAACTCGTATTCTGTCATTCATTCTCGTTCCCACGCTCCGCGTGGGAACGCATACCGCTTGTCCTTGGGCACAGACTCATCGGTTCCCACGCAGAGCGCGGGAACCAGTATGAAACTCGTATTCTGTCATTTCGAATGCAGGTGAGAAATCTTTACCAACTGTATTTTCAAAGTGTTACGTGGTAGTAGATTTCTCCCTATGGTCGAAATGACAATAAATCAGAGGACAAGCTCCTCCACCTTGATGTCGTATGTGCCGTCAGCCAGCGTCTTGGTGATGTCGACCGGTTTTCGGGTGCCGCCGTAGCTGTAGTCGGTCAGGCTGACGAGAGGGTAGGAATCGTAGGGCTGCTTGTTCGGGTCGAGAAGTAATACCACGTTTGGGCGCAGACGCAGGCCCGGATTCTGGGAGATGACCACACCGACCTCGCCGCTGCTCAGTTCGACCAGCGATCCGGTCGGATAGGTACTAATGGCCTGAATGAAGGCCTTTACCAGTGTTTTGGAAAAGTACTGTCCCTGTTGCTGGTACAGCATGTAGACGGCGTTGGAGGGTGATACAATCTGCGCATAGGGCCGCGGGGTGGTCACGGATACGTAGAAATCGACGATGCCGGCGATTTGCCCCATCATGGGGATGCTGCCGCCCTTCAGGGCCTCGGGATAACCGCTGCCATCGAGGCGCTCGTGATGGGTGCGGACGATATCGAGAACATCGTCCAGAGTCCCCGGTGATTCCGAGAGAATCCGGATGCCCTGTTCGACGTGGGACTTCATCAGTGCCCATTCATCGTCCGTCAGCCGGCCCGCCTTGTTCAGTACATCCGTGGGTAGTGCGGTTTTACCGATGTCCATGACGAGGACACCGGTGGCCAGCGTGTTCAGCAATTCCCGTTCGAGTCCCAGTTCGCGACCCAGGGTGGTCGCCCATACCGAGGCGTTGAGTGCATCCCGGTAGATATACGAGTCGAATTTCCTGATACGGTTGAGCCAGATATAGGCATCGGGGTTGCGCTCGATGCTTTCGATCATGAGTTCCACCGATTTCCGGATCAGCGGCAGCTTCAGTTCATTGTCCTGCAGCAGGATGGATTCCACTTCCATCAGTATGCCGACGAGTTCGTCATGCGGTTCGCGCGCGGCCTGCATCTCTTCCATGGCCGTGCTTGTGATCTCGTACTCTCGCTTGCCAACCTGGTCCATTTGGACCGGTTCCGGCTTCTGCCTTGCCGGGATTCCACTGATTTCGATTTCCTCGTCCGGCACCATGATATAGACGTGACGGCAAAGTTTCTTCAATTCGTCGATCTCTTTGGTTTCCCTGACCGGGAAACCCTGAAACAGGAAGGGGGTTTCGCTCCAGGGACGGTCCAGGCTGGATACGAACATACCGATTTCGACTTCAGCAGTACTGATTATTTTTACGGACATGAAGGGCCTCTCGTGTATGGAATCATGCCGGAGTTTCTCATCCTGTAGATTATCGATGGATGACGCGGATTCTGAATAAGGGAATATACCTAATACGGTCGGGAGGGCAGGATTCGGTCCGGGGTGCTTACACAATTCACATCGCGATGATAACGTGCATCAGGATGAAACCAGTGCCTGTCTGCCTTGCCCTTATTGCCTGCCTCGCTGCCGGGCTGATGCTGCATTACGCGCATGCCGGCGACGCTGTGGTGGTCGTCGGAGTGCTTGCGCATCGCGGTGACCAGGCGTGCATCGACAAGTGGACGCCGACAATCGACTATCTGGGCAGGGAGGCGGGCGGGAAGGAGTTTCACCTGCGGCCCCTGAGCCTGGGCGGCATGTCCGCCGCACTGGAGAAGGGAGAACTGGACTTCTTATTGACGAATCCGGGTAATTACGTTGACCTGGAGCACAAGTTCGGTGTCTCGCGTATTGCCACCCTGAAGAATCTCAGCCTTGGCAAACCCTATACCGAATTCGGCGCCGTCATCTTCACGCGTTCCGACCGGAAGGATATCCGCGTACTAGCCGATCTTGAAAACAAGTCCTTTGGCGCGGTTGCGGAGAATGCTTTCGGCGGGTTTCAGATGGCCTGGCTGGAAATGCAGCGTGACGGTGTCGATCCATACAGGGACCTGTCCCGGTTGCGGTTCTTCGAATTTCCGCAGGATGCCATTGTGCTGGCCGTGCATGACGCACGGATCGATGCAGGCACGGTCAGGGCGGAGACCCTTGAACGCATGATCCTGGATGGCCGGGTAAGGCGTGAGGATTTTTACATCCTGAACCGGCGGCATTCCGATGATTATCCCTTCGCCCACAGCACCGCCCTGTACCCCGAGTGGGCATTTGCCAAGGTAAAGAAAGCCCCCGACGACCTGGCCAAGACCGTCGCGATCGCACTGCTGAAAATGCCACCCGGACATCCGGCGATGATCACGGGAAATTATGGAGGGTGGACGGTGCCGCTGAACTACAGGCCCGTGCACGAGCTGTTCATGGAACTCGGGATCGGTCCCTATCAGCCGGCGGGATTGCCGACGTTCGGGGAACTGCTGGCGCGCTACTGGTACTGGCTGGTGCTGCTGCTGTCTATCGTGCTGCTGAGCGTCATTCACAACATCCTGGTGAAACGCCAGGTCATGCTGCGGACCCGGGAGCTGGTGCAATCCAATCGCGCCCTTGAGACCGAGGTCGCGGAACGCAAAAAGGCTGAGGAGGATGCGCGCACCCTGCTCGAGGAGAAACGCTATCTTGCACACAAGTGCATGGCTGTCCAGGAAGAGGAGCGCCGTTATCTGGCGCGTGAGCTGCACGACGAGCTGGGCCAGTGCATTACCGCAATCCAGGCGGATGCCGAGATTATCCAGGACCTTTCCAGTCCCTGTGATGCCAGGCTGAAGGCGAGCGCGGGGGCCATCCAGGGTGTGTCCGCACGCATCTACGAAGTCGTGCATTCCTTGATGTTGCGCTATCGTCCGGGGATGCTCGATGATCTGGGGCTGGCGGAAGCACTCAGGGATGAAGTCGGCGCCTGGCAATCGCGCCAGCCGGCGACCAGCTATAAACTGAACATCGACGGTGATCTGGGCATTCTCGGTGAGGACCTAAATATCTCCTGTTACCGCATCATTCAGGAATGCCTGACGAATATCACCAAGCATGCGCAGGCGACGGAGGTGAACCTCAACGTCGGAATCGGGGCCGAGGGAGACACCAGACAACTGCGACTCGAGGTGCGGGACAACGGTGTGGGATTTGACCCTTTCGCGACGGGTGGTGGCTTCGGACTGATCGGCATGCGGGAACGGGTTGAGGCATTGCAGGGTGAGTTCGCCCTGGAAACGGCAGTGGGTCGGGGCACCTGCATCAGGGTAAGATTGCCGCTGGGTGGTATCCGGGATGACCGCAGGCGGTGCCTATGAGCAAAATCTCCGTATTACTCGTCGATGATCACGAGGTCGTGCGTGCCGGTTATCATCGCCTCCTCGAAAGCAACTCCGGGATCAGTGTCATTGCCGAGGCCACTACCGGAGAAGAGGCCTGCAGACTCTTCCAGCAGTTTCATCCAGACGTCGTTGTCATGGATCTGACCATGCCGGGGATCAGCGGACTGGAGGCCAGTCGCCGCATCCTCGCGCATGATGCGGCGACACGGATCCTGGTGTTCAGTGTGCATGAAAATGAAATCATGCTCGGGCGGGCGCTCGATCTGGGTATCAAGGGGTATATCTCGAAACGCAGCGCTTCCCGAGTCATGATCGAGGCGGTGCGCAAGGTGGCGGCGGGTGATTTGTACATCGGCCAGGAAATGCTGCCTTTCCTGATGCGCAATAAATCCATCTCAGGCAGCGACCACGTAGCCAGGCTCAGTATCCGCGAGTTCGAGGTCTTTCAACTGCTGGTTGACAGCAAGTCGGTCAATGAAATCGCCGAACTCCTCAGCCTCAGTCCGAAGACGGTGGGACATCATGTGGCTCACATCAAGGCCAAACTCGGTTTCTCCAGTATCGCAGACCTGACGCGACTGGCGATCCGCCTGGGCATCATCAGTCCCTGACCAGCAGGGCTTCCCGGGCTTCCGGCACTTTATCGTGTGCCGCCTCACCGCGTACATTCGTATCCGGGTATATGCGAGTTCATTAACCTTCTAATTCACCATTTAACCCATCGCGAGTCAGGGTCTTCCCAATATGAGATGTTCCGGCCGCGGGTATAGTGTGATCATGCAAGTCGAGAACGTTGCAACTCGTGCGCCCGATCGATGCGCTGCGCCGCTATCTGGGCAGCAATGACATTACCTCCGCGGCCCATGGCCATGGCCGGGTGATCGGTAGCCGCAAGCCCGGGGATAACTGCAAGGAAGTGTGTCACGCCCGGTTCCTTTGCGCCCGTTTACGGTTATGGTGGCGAGGGCATCGTGCAGCCGACCCAGGGTGTGGGTCCGGCCTGGATGAAACGCGTGTTCGTCAGGCAGGATGGCCAGAACATGCAATTAACACTCTCCATATGCCGGCGACAGCCGTTTCCGGCCAGGATTTTCCGGAGAGAGGAATGCAGGGTTCGGGCCTGAGATCCCGGGCACTGCGATTACCCTCGGTAAGCCGCAACACCGGTTTTTCGGAGTTATTGCACCGTTTGTCTGGTCTGCATTGGTGCTTACTGGTTTGCCTTCCTCACACGGGCAGTCTGCCGGGTTATCAGGAGCTGCCCTTTTTTTGCTCACGGCCCGGAAAGGTTCCGGGACTGACAGTGAACAATGTTATGATTCCTCATTCTTGTGATACTGCAACTGGATAAACACCGGACTTGCCATGACCCAGACTTATTCCACACCCCAGGAGGCTGAAGATGCATACTATGACGCACTGGAGGAGGGCGATCTAGAACAAATCCTGTCGGTCTGGTCGGACAGTGACGAGATCTGCTGTCTCCTGCCCATGTCTCCACTGGTCCAGGGGCGGGATGCCGTGAAGGAAATCTTTTCCATGGTGTTCTCCAGGGGGGCGGGTGTCTCGCTCAACATCCATCATCTGCACTGGATCGAGACAGGGAATATCGCCATTCACCAGGTCGAGGAGGTCGTTCAAGGGGCGCCGATAAATTCATCGCCACCGGCGCCGTTCTACGCGACCAATATCTTCCGCAGGGAAGTAGATGGCTGGCGACTGCTGCTGCATCAGAATGCCCCTACACCGCAGCCCGCACCATCCGAAATGATAATGCCCTAGGAGGCTGTCGGACTTGGGACTGATCTAATGCACCGCAGGAAGAGCGTCCGATTTTCCGATCCTTCTCGTCAAATAGCTACGGCTACTCACCTCAAATGAACGAATAAATGGCCTCGCTCTCCCACCTTGCTTGCTGCGATCGTCCAAGTCCGACAGCCTCCTGGGCAACACGGGAAAACGGAATCACTGCTCGCACGGACCAGGACTATCCGGTGATGATTTCGACTTCCTCATCATCAATTGCGGACCACTTCAGGTAGTCCTGGCAGTAGGCGTTCTCGCAGCAGAGTATGCCCCGGCGGTTGATATGGGCACAGAGACCGGTCGTGTATTTGCGGCTGTCAGCGCCACTTTTCCCCCTGTGCGCCTGCCGTGGACCGCCCCAGTAGGCGCAGGAGGCGCAGCTTTTCAGGTCATGGCTGTAGATGCACATCGTCTTCTATGGCTGGTTCAGGCTACGGTCGGCAATCCGCGGCTTCAACTCTGTTATTGGCATTTTCAGTCGAAAATTTAACCCGGGATGCCGAACTCCACGCAATATCCTGAATCTGCTCCATCATGGTGCCGCAACGTGCGGATCCGGACCGGTTCGCCAGCGGCAATTGCCCGGTACGGTACTCAGCTCAGACGCAGGAGAGCTACCGCATGGGAAAAACGCTCATGCGATCCCTGGATTGCCGCTGACGTTTTTCAGGGTCGGTTCGTTGAGTTCGATGTTACTGATGGTCTTCTTGTCGCGCAGATATTCGGCGACCACGTCCCAGACCGGTACGCCACCTTCCTGTTTCTGTGTGCTGGCCCAACCGGCAACGGCGTAGGACTTGTTCGCCAGCAGCGGTTCACCGTCCAGTTCCATATCGGTGATACGCTTGCCGATGCTCTCGTTTGGGTCGATGGCGTACTTCAGACCTCCGACCCGCACCATGTCTCCGCCCTGCTGGTAGTAAGGGTCCGTGTTGAAGAGGTTGTCGGCAACGTCCTCCAGTATGTTCTTGATCTGTTCCCCCGTGAGATTGTTGAGTGTGGTAATGGGGTAGGTGATGGCGGTCTGGGTCATCACATGTTCAAAGGTGATCGGTTCTCCCGCCAGGACACTGACACCCCAGCGGAAGCCGGGTGAGAAAGCGATCTGGGCGCCTTTCACATCGATCAGGGCATCGCAGATGAGTTGGTCGAAGCTGCCGTTGAAATTACCGCGCCGGTACAGAACCTCGTCGGTCACGGCCAGTTCCTCGTCCAGCTTTTCCGCGTACGGTTCGCGGACCTTGTCGATGTAGGCACTCATCTCCGTATCGGCGGGAATGAGGTTCGAGAATACCGGCAGCAGCTTGTAGCGGTAATCACGGACCTTGCCGTTTCGTACCTCCAGGTCGAGCACCCCCAGGAACTTGGAGTTGGAGCCGGCGTTTGTCACCAGGGTACTGCCGCCGGAATTTTCGACCACGACGGGCCGCGGTACGAGGTCATGGGTATGACCGCCCATGATGGCGTCGATGCCGCTCACCCTGGAAGCCATCTTGAGGTCGACATCCATGCCGTTATGCGACAGCACCACGACGACCTGTGCGCCCGCCTCGCGGGCCGCTTTGACCGTCTTCTGCATCTTGTCTTCGCGGATGCCAAAGCTCCAGTCCGGCATCAGGTAGCTCGGGTTGGCGATCGGCGTGTACGGGAACGCCTGACCGATGACGGCAATGGGAATGCCGTTGATCTCCCGGATCACGTAGGGTTTGAATACATCCTCTTCCCACTCGTTGTCGATGATGTTCTGCGCCACGAATTCGACCTTGCCGGCAAAATCATTGTCGACGATTTCCCGGACACGCCCCGCACCGAAGGTCATTTCCCAGTGTGCTGTCATCACATCCACACCCAGCAGAATCTGCGCATCGACCACGTCCTGGGCATTGGTCCACAGCGAGGTTCCGGAACCCTGCCAGGTATCACCACCATCGAGCAACAGAGCCCCCGGTCGCTGGGAACGGATCCTGTCGGCCAGGGTGCGCAGGTGGGCGAAACCACCGGTCTTGCCGTATTTCTGTGCGGCTTCGGTGAAGTCCAGATAAGTGAAGGCATGAGCATCCATGGTGTTCGGATTGATTCCGTATTGTGCCAGGAACTTTTCACCGACCAGGTGCGGAGGTTTCCCGCGCATGCCGGCTACACCCAGGTTTATGCTGGGCTCCCGGAAATAGATTGGTGTCAGCTGGGCGTGGCAGTCAGTGTAGTGCAGCAGCGAGACATTGCCGAATGGCGGCAGTTCATAAGGGTCCGCCGGGGCGGCGGACGGTTTTGCCCCGGGAGTGGTATCGGTGCTGGCATCACAACCGGTCAGCTTGAAACCGGCGGCACCGGCGAGTGCCAGCATCTGCAGGAATTCGCGTCGTGAAAGGTTCATATGGTTTCTCTCCCGTGTCGTTATACAGGACGGTCATCTGGTGGATGCGGCCTGGTCCGGATATCTAACCGGACCTGGAGGCTGTCGGACTTGGGACTGATCTACTGCGCCGGCGGGAGAGTACCCCATTTCCCCGATCCTTATCGTCAATTCGCTACGGCTATTCTCCTCAAACGATCGAAACAATGGCCTCGCCCTTCCGCATTGCTCGCTACGATCGCCCGGGTCCGACAGCCTCCTGCGTACTCCCAGGATTATTCTTGTCCTGATGAAAAACCCGACTTGCTGCAAGCCGGGCTTTGGGTACCGCGGTGCGGCAGGCCGGGTTTACTTTCGAGAACCCGGACCGTTGCTTTCCAGACCATTGCTCAGGTAGGAGTGAAAATACTCCAGTGCCTTGTACTCGTCGCTCTGCGCCTTGTAGGGCTTGGCGCGCACCTGCTTGTTGCAGCCCCTGTAACGGCGATGGAGCGTGCCCAGGTCGCCCCATTTGGAACGGAATGCCGGGAAGTGGGTTACCTGTCCGATTGCCGGGCCGAGGATGTCCGCGCGGATCCTGTTGCCGGAGTTGTAGACATGGCAGTCGGCGCAGGACATGTTGAGTTGCCCGCGTTTGGCGAAGAACTGCCACTTGCCGCGTTCGTACTGTTCCAGCGCGCGGGGATCGTCCGGAATCACGATGTTGATGATCTTGCCGCGCGAGGTGTAATGCATGTAAGCGGAGATGTCCGCGATATCCCCTTTCTCGTATGGCAGCGGATCCTCGCCATTGGCCTTCCGGCAGGCATTGATCGCCGATTCCAGGGTAATGATCTCGCCGGATCCCGTGTCGAAGAACGGGTAGCGGTGGGCGATGCCGATGCCGTTGTTCTCGAAGCAGCTGGCGTAGGTCTTGCCGTTTTTGAATGGGGTGTTGAATAATTCCTTGCCTTTTTCCAGGTTCAGTTCGTAAGGCGGGAATTCCTCGATTTCTTCCCACTGCTCGCGGGAGGCGGCATCAATGGCATAAACGCCGTTGTTGAAATCGTTGAAGGGCGTTTTCGGGAACCGCTTTTCAAAATAGGTCCTGAATTTCTCCAGGTCTTCCTGCGGCGTGGCCAGAACCGGCGTCGCGAAGGAGCCGAGCAGGCCGATCACCAGGGTTGCTGTCAGGAACTTGTTCATTGGAGCGTTTCCTCCCTGTAGATGAGGTTAACAGTGCGCTGATCGAGCTCCATGTCTTACTTGATGGTAACTTCAGACGAATCCTTTTCACCCTTGTTGTCGACCCAGCTGAGCTTGATCGTGTCACCTGCCGCACCGCCGGTGAAGCGAAACGACAGATACGGGTTCTTTGAGACGGCCGGTCCCCAGTTGGCGGTCAGGATCGTGTTGCCCTTGTGCTCACAGACAACTTCCTGGATGAAATGAGCTGGGATCACTTTGCCGGTTTTTTTGTCCTTAACCAGGCCGGTTTCCATCGGGTGGCTGATCAGGGCCTTGAAAGTGGTGACGCCGTTGTCAATATTTGCGCGCATTTTGATCGTTGACATGGTAATTCCTCTCGCTACGCTTGCTCTTGAATCCGTTGATTACAGGGCCGGGAGGCTAGCCACCGCAGCCGCCGATGGTGACCTTGACTTCCTTGCCAGTGCTGTAGATTTTTCCGCCGGCCTTGACGACCGCGATTACACTGGCGGTCTTGCCCATCTTGATGCGGGTGGAAACGTAAGCTTCCGTTCCGGGACCAAGGCTGAAGGTGGCTGCCAGCGGGGTGGCATTCTTCTCGGCAATGATGCTGATGGACTCGGCGCCGTCGATATCCGTGGTGACGGAAATGGGCACCACGGCACCATTTTCGGCGATGTCCGGCGCCTTGATCTTGATCCTGTCACTGCCCTCGGGGCTGGATGTGCCGAACAGGGCGGACAGGGCGCTGTTGACGTCGGTGGCTTCAAATGCTTCTTTTGACCATGCCGCGAGGGACATGCGCGGGGTCAGCAAGCCGCTGCCAATGGCCATGCCGATAGCGCCGGTAGTCAGCGAGCCTTTCAGAAAAATTCTGCGTTTGATGCTTGTCACGGGGGCTTCTCCTGGGAAGTTAGTGGTATCTTGCGAGTTTTCTAAAGCGAGTAGATGTACTCGACGACCTGATCGATTTCCTCTTCGCTCAATACCCTGTGGCGACCGAACGGAATCATAATGCTGTTCGGATTCGCGACCGTCGCGTCCCAGATCTGGGCGCGTAGCCTGGCCTTGTCCGGGTAGCGAAGTTTCATAGCGATCAGGGGTGGTCCGATATTGCCTGGCAGGGTCCCGTCATCGATAGTGTGACAGGCGAGGCAGTTGCCTTTCTTGCGATCAAATGCAATGGCCTTGCCCTTCTCGATTACCGAGCCTGCTTCATCTTGCGCCGTGGCTGGATGCGATGTCGCGAGCAGGACACCGATGATTACAACGGCCAGCGAGCATGCAGATACCAGGGTTTTCATCACGGTCTGCCGCATAATTTCTATCTCCTGTGATGGGTAAGAGGCGTTCCTGGTCAGAATCCGCGTGGATGGTCCTTTTCATGTTGATACTGGATGACAGCGGCTTCCGCCTGGAACTTCGCTTCGTTTGCCAGGGAAATGGCTGTATCGTTATCACCCCGGTCAGCCGCCCCCCGGGCCTGGTCCAGAAAATCTTCGGTATCTCTCCAGATCCAGTTATTGGCCTTGGCCGCTTCGATCGCTGCACTGGCGCCAGCAATCGCTGCCTGGGTTTGCGGGCTGGCCATGGAATCCGTTTTTTTCGCAGCCTGATCCGCACAGCCGCTCACCAGCCACAATGACAGCAATGTGGTTATCATCAACCTGGCGGGAAGATATATCTTCATAAGGTTAACTCCGTGGTATTGCCTTAGATAAATGCGCCTGATTTATATATAAATAATAATTATTGTTATATGTCTGAAACCTATCACCGCTTTTGACGGGGTGTCAAGCCGATGATTTTGTGGTTATTCCGATTTTTCCTCTTTTTCCAATTTCAACACGGCTTCCAGCTGGGTGATGCGTGCCTGTAAGCGTGCTGCCTGGTAGTCGCTCAGACCGGGTAGCTTTTCCGCGAGCTTGAGCTGCTCGATCGCCTCGTCCGTGTAGCCGTTGAGAAAGTAGTATTCCGACATGGCGGAGTGGGTTTGCTCGGTACGCCCCGTTGCCCCTGCGGCTTGTGCGAGCAGCTTGTATACCTTCGCATTTTCCGGGTGGGTCGTGGTGGCTTCGGAGAGCAGATGGAAGGCCTTCTCCCCGGCGCCGGTCTCCATCAGGGTTTCTGCGTAGGGCAGGGCGATCGTCAGGTTTCCTGGGTAAAGTTCCAGGGCATCCTCATAGACCGCCAATGTCTTGTCCATCTGTTTGTCGCCATGCAGAATTTCAGCCAGTGCCAGTCTGTAGCTGATGCGGTCGGGATCGTCCTGATGCAGCTGTTGCATGACGGATTCCGCCTGGCTGTGTTTACCGTTCGCCGCCAGCAGAAGCGCGAATTCGTATTTCTCGGCTGGTGTCTTGCCGCCCGATTCGCCCTGATAGCGCAAGTAGTCGGAGAGGACCTGCTTTGGGTCTGCGTAGTTCCTGACCCTCAGCCTGGCGCGCATCAGTAGAAAATCCGTACTGGGATGACTTGCTACCCTGGGATAGCTTTCCGCGCGTGAGGTGGCTTCCGCAATGCGGTTGGTGGTAACCGGGTGGGTGCTGAGGAATTCCGGCGGACGCGTTCCATAGAGCTTGGTGTTCTTCTGCAGACGTTCGAAAAACTGCGGCATACCGTAAGGATCGAAGCCTGCATTGGCCAGCGTCTGGATACCTACGCGGTCCGCTTCCTCCTCATTCGCGCGGGTGAAATTGATCTGGTACTGCATGTTTGCGGCGGATGCAGCCGTCAGTGCAGCCGCACCCGCGGAACCGTCAGTCGTTGCGCCGATGAGAATGGCGGCAAGGATGGCGGCCGTCGTCGGGAGGCTCATCTTGCCAGCGGCATCGAAACGGCGTGCAAGGTGCCGTTGGGTGACATGTGCGATTTCGTGGGCCATAACGCCGGCCAGTTCGCTTTCCGATTCCGCGGTTACAAACAAGCCGGCATTGACACCGATGTATCCACCGGGGCCTGCGAAGGCATTGATACCCTGGTCATCCACCAGGAAGAAAGTAAAATCGAACCCGGGATTGTCACTGTGAGCCGCAAGCTTTTTACCCAGGGTTTCCAGGAATGTGTTCGCCTCCAGATCGTCCAGGATCAGACCCGACTGGCGAATCTGGCGCATGAAGGCCTTTCCCAGTGCCTTGTCCTGCTGGGGGGAAATGGCTTGGCCCGAGGTGTCACCAAGATCAGGAAGCTGGTCGAAACCGGACTGTGCAAGGGAGGCGGCGGTTACCAGCAAGGCTGGAAGGAGGCACGACAGCTGTCTGGCGAATCTGATCATCTTGTTGATGGCTGTGCGGCCCGGTCCGGCGCTACTACAGCCGAATATGACCGGAAGCCGGTGTCGAAGTTCAGTCAGGCGCCTGATTCCCTGATAATTTATCCGAATAGGGGCTTGCCTTCCGGGACGTGATATCATAACGTTCGAAATTCATTATTAACACGAATATACATGATCCGCGCGTCGGGTCTGAATGAGTCGTCAACTATACTAAAAGGAGTGTCGCAATGGCGGATTATGATGAGGAACTCGATGCCACCGGCCTGAACTGTCCCCTGCCGATCCTGCGTGCCAAGAAAGCCCTGAACGGAATGGAAAGCGGGAAGGTGCTGCGCATCATCGCTACTGACCCGGGTTCTGTGAAGGATTTCGAGGCATTCGCAAAGCAAACCGGCAATGAGTTGCTGTCCTCTAGCGAGGAAGAAGGCAAGTTTATGTTCCTGATGCGCAAGGCCTGATGCACTATCAGGCGGTCCTGCGGACCTGCAAATAAAAACCCCGGTGCAGTCGCACCGGGGTTTTTATTTGCCGCTGCGGGCAGGGTGGTTGGACAGCGCGGTTGCCGGATATCGTGTATGGTTCAGAATTTCCAGTTGGCTGCGACACCAAAGATATCCACCGAGGCATCGTAACTGCCGGTTACTGTATGGAATCCGGTTGAGCCAGCGGGAAAGCCCAGCGTCGGGTCGTGGTTATCGGAGACGGCATTCAGTTTCGGGTCATCCACGAACAGGTGCGCATACCCAAAATCGAATTTCAGCTGCGGAGAGTATTGATAGGTTGCGCCGAAACTCAGCCAGATGCGATCGTTGTCCGGTATACGCGGGCTGCGCAGGCTGTCATCGGGTACCGGGGTTTGGTCGAGAGCAACCCCCGTGCGCAGGGTCAGGTTCGGGCTGTGGCGGTACTCGGCGCCGATGGCAACGCGGATGGTATCCTCATAGTTCCATACGGCCACGCTTTGTGAACCATCCTCGAGTTTGATATCCAGGGAGCTGATACGGCTCCAGAAGGTCGTGGTTACATCCGCCATCAGGGCCCACTGCGAATTGTAGGCATGATAGGCGCTGAGCGAGAGACTATCCGGCAGGGTCAGATCCAGTTTGGCGCCCTGTTTTCCGTTTATTGCCGTGATCGGACCAGTGATCTCGGAATCACCATCCAGGGTCAGGTCGATCAGGGAACGGTAGTGAAAACCGATTCTGGTGTTCGGGCCGGGTTCCAGCAATATACCGCCATTAAAACCGAATCCCCAGTCGTTACCGGTCAACCTGGCGTTATTGTCACAGGCAAATGAACCTGGTGCCACACCGCAACTGCTTCCGGCAAACCTGCTGACCAACTCGCCATCAACCGCTTGCGTAAGTTCGCCGTCTGCGTACAAGGCACTGACACCGAAGCCGATGGTTGCGTGATCATTGAACTTGAAAGCAACGGAAGGATTGAAATTGTAGGTCTTCAATTCCGACTTGATGGCATGGTAACGGCCGACCCAGTGGTCATCATAATCGGTGTTCAGACCGAATGGCGCGTTGATGCCAAAGCCGAACCAGAGCCGGTCGCTGATTTGATGGGAGAGGTAGCCACTGGGTACCGCTGCCGTCAAGTCGGTGTCGGCGTTGCTGTTTCCTTGCGCGATCGGGTCTCCGGCGATACCCAGCCCGGCCGGTGGGGGCGTCAACAGGGCCAGGTTATTCGAGTAGGCGGCGCTGCCCTCGAAGTCGACCTGGGAGTGGACGATCTGCAGTTCACCGTTGAGGTTTGTCCCGGACAGCCGCGACATGCCGGCCGGATTGAAAAAGACCGTACTGGCATCATCAATGCCGGCGGATCCGATCGCGTAGGCGCTGCCCATTCCATTCACGCTCTGTTCGATAAGGGCAAAACTGCTTGCCATAAGGTTGCCGCTGGCAAGTGCGAGTGCGCCCGCAAAACCACAAATTTGTGCATGTAATACAAATCGGTTCTGTCTTGCCATCATGATCTCCTTTCTGGTCTGGATAACATCGGTGCACGGCAGTCAATGCAGGGGGCTGGATCAGATAACGATACTGTGGTGCCTCCCCGTTTTGTGTGGCATACACTACAACAGGTGCGGTTTATAGACAACACTCTTATTGACAAGCGCCTAACCCTTTGTCAAAGTTAGCGAGTTTTATACGTCTCTGTTGCTATATAACAACAAAACACAGGGTGCGTTTTCCTTATCCGACACAGTCAAAAGGGAGAATGGTATGACTAGGGCACCAGTGTGGTTGAGCACAGCGGTCGTAATTTCCGGCTTGGTTTTCGCTTCATCGGTATCTGCAACGACCGGTTATTTCGCTCTTGGTTATGGCGCCAAGGCAATGGGAGTGGCTGGTGCCGTGGTATCCAATCCCCAGGATACCGCCACGATTGCTGCCAACCCGGCGGGAATTACGGCGCTTGGCCAGCGAGTAGATCTCGGCGCGCGTTTTTTCAGTCCGCACCGTGAGGCGAGCCTTGAAACTTCGGCCTTCGGGGCGACCTATGATGTCGAAGACAAGAGCCGTCGCAACCTGTTCCTGATCCCGAATATCGGTTTCAATTTCAAGATCGGCAATAACCTGTGGTTCGGATTCAACAACTACGGCAACGGGGGAATGAACTCCACCTATGACCGGAATCTGTACGATGAAACAGCAGGGTTCCTGGGCGCGATCACCCCGCAACCGAATGGTGCCGGTATGCAGCCGAACCAGGTACCGGAAGGCGTCACACCCAACGACCTGTTTGAATTTTCCGGAAACGGCCGCCCGATCGAAAACACCGGTAAGCTGGGTGTGGATCTGCAGCAGGCGATCTTTGCTCCCACGCTGGCGGTAAAACTGCAGGACAAGCACTCTCTGGGTGTTTCCCTGCTGATTGGGGTGCAGCGCTTCAGCGCCCGCGGCCTGGGAAATTTCCAGTGCTTTACCCAGACAGGGCAGTCACAGCCCAGTGGCGCGGCAACGTGCCAGGCGACCAATGGAGCGTTCACTTCGACGCCATCGGACGGTTTGACCAATAACCAGAGCGACTGGTCCTACGGCCTGGGTACCAGGATCGGCTGGTTGGGAGAGTTGCATCCACGCCTTACTGTGGGTGCGTCCTATTCCACCAAGGTCTACATGAGCAAATTCAATGAATATGACGAACTGTTTGCCGAGGACGGAGACTTCGATATCCCGGCCAACTTTACACTCGGTGCCACTTTCAAGGCGACACCCGGTCTGAAGTTCTCGTTCGACTTCCAGCGCATCCTGTACGAGGGTGTAACCTCGCTTTCAAACCCCGGCCCGGTGCCTTCGACTCCGGCGGGACCTGCTTCGCCGTATTTTCCTCCCGGTGGCGGATTGCTGGGTACCGATGAGGGCCTGGGTTTCGGCTGGGAGGATATCAATATCTACCGGTTGGCCATGGAATACGCCTATAGCAGCGAGTGGACTTTCCGTGCCGGATATTCCTGGAATGACCAGCCGATTCCGGACAACCAGGTGTTGTTCAATATACTGGCCCCCGCGGTGCTGAGAAGACATGCAACGGTGGGTTTTACCTATTATCCGGACAGGCAAAATGAATTGAGCTTCGCTTATATGCACGGTTTCGAGGAAAAGGTCAGTTCATCGAGAACCGCATTCGGAATGCCGGGCTATATCAAGATGTACCAGGACTCCGTCGATGTGAGCTATTCGTACAAATTCTGACCGGGATAACGGTTGGTATTTTGCAAAGGCCGCGGCAACGTGGCCTTTGTTTTTTTTCGGGGATTCGAGAACCCCGCATGCAGCAGGTCATTACCCGTATGGCCCGTGCCGGGCATGAACGATGCGGAACCGCGGCTGGCACTGCGGTATCATTCCTTCACCGGTCTTTTCGCGAGCTTGCGCTGCAGGGTGCGGCGGTGCATGTTGAGCGCCCGCGCCGCAGCCGAGATATTCCCGTCGTTCTCGGTGAGCACCTTTTGCAGGTGTTCCCATTCCAGGCGGCGCACCGTGAGCGGCTGTTCGGCCGGCGCCACCGTGGCATCACCCGTATCGCGATGCAGGGCTGCCAGGATATCGTCGGCCGTGGCGGGCTTGGTCAGGTAGTGCACCGCCCCCAGCTTGATGGATTCCACGGCGGTTGCCACGCTGGCGTAGCCGGTCAGCATGAGGATGCGGGTATTCTCGTCCAGCTCCGCCAGCCGCTTGACCAGCTCCAGCCCGGATTCGGTGCCGATCCGCAGGTCCACCACGGCGTATTCGGGTTCGGTTTCCCCGGCCAGTTGCAGGGCATCGGCCAGGTTATGGGCCACGGTGACCGAATAGTTGCGCTTGCGCAGGGCATCCCCGAGTACCTCGCAGTAGATTTCATCATCATCCACCAGCAGCAGCGTTGGCCGTTCATTGCCGCTATCGCGTTGCTCCGGGCTCATGACGGTTCCATCCGGCTCTCCAGCAGGGGCACGGTGATGTGCACCCGCGTACCACCCTGATTCCGGTTGCAGACGTGCAGATTACCGCCGAGACGCCGGATGGTCGCCTGGGCCAGATACAGTCCGACACCCAGGCCCGTCTGCTTGGTCGTAACAGGTTGTCTGCCGAGTTGTTCGAGAATCTCATCACTCAACCCGGGACCGCGGTCCTCGATGGTCAAAACCAGTTCGGCTGCGGACCACCGTGCCTCTACCGATACCTCTTCGGGTGAGGCCTCCGCCGCATTGTTCAGGACATTCACCAGTGCCTGCGTCAGGGTGCGTTCGGCAATGATCGTGGCAGCGGTTGCCTGCTCCGGTATCTGCACTTTCAGGCCGGCATGCGGATGCAGCCGTTGCCATTCCTCCAATACGCTGTCGAGGTATTTCCTAACCGCCATGCGATGGCCGGATTCCGCCCGTGAAGCACCGCCGGACGCGGAGACGACGGACAGTGCATCCTTGCAGCGATCTACCTGGCGACGCAGGATGCCCAGCTTTCTTCGCAGGTCGGCCAGCGCGGGCGCGGTGTATTCCTGTTCGAGCTCCGCTGTCAGGATCGCCATGGTTCCGAGCGGGGTGCCGAGTTCGTGGGCCGCACCGGCTGCGAGCGTGCCCAGCGCGACGAGGTGTTCGTTCTGCAGGATCTGCTCCCGCGTTTCGGCCAGCTTGCGCTCTCGCTCGCGCAGGCTGTGTGCCAGGTCGACGATGATGACGGCGACAAAACCGGCGCTGATGACGAAACCCAGCCACATGCCGAATACGTGCAGCTGAAAACCGCCGTCATGGTGCATGCCGTCGCGCGACAGCGGAGCGTTGAAGAAAAACAATGCGGAATAACAGGTGATGCTGATGGCGGCCATGGACCAGGTATAGCCGCGCGGCAGAATGGTGGCGGCAATGATCAGAGGCAGCAGATAGAACCACACGAAGGGATTGCCAGCGCCGCCCGTGTAATAGAACAGGCTGGTGATGCCGGCGATATCCAGCAGCAACTGCATGAAGATCTCCCCGTTGCCTGTGACAATGCGCGTCTGCAACCGCAACAGGGTGGATACGTTCAGCACGGCGAGCAGTCCCAGTATCAGGAGCAGTGGCGGTAGCGGCAGTTCCAGTTCATAACCGAAATGGGCAACGGCAATGCCCGCGCCGGCACCGAGTATGGTCAGATTGCGCAGCATGAACAGACGCAGCATCACCCTGCGTGTCATTTCATCCGCTGATTTTTCCGGTATGCCTTGCATGTTGCAATCATCCTATGACCACCCGGTTCCGGCAACCGGAGGTGACCAGGTGCGACATTCCGCCGCATTTCAATCCGGATACGGCACCGTTACCCTGTTGCCAGAGACAACGACAGGCAACAGGCAGGGCAGGTGTGAATAACTGCCGGCAAAAATATATCTGAACAGGACGGAAATTCCATGAAGCTTACCTGCACTCTCCGGCCAGTGCTGGCTGGTCTGGCACTGCTGTTGTTCGCAACACATGCAACCGCATACGTGGGGCTGTGCTGCGGCAAATGCGGTGGCAACATGCCGATGAACATCATGGGCGGCGGTATCCCCGAGACATACGAATATCGCTTCAAGGTCAGCCCCATGTTCATGCACATGGACGGGCTGCGAGATGGCACCGGCGGTGTCGACCCCGGCGACCTGCTGGGAGATCCCATGGAGGGCATGTACATGGCGGTGCCGACCGGGATGGATATGACCATGCTGAATGTGACGGTGGGTTACAGCTTCTCGGACCGATTCTTTGCCGGCCTCATGATGATGTATCGGAATAATGAAATGGACATGAAGTTCAATTCCGTGATGCAGATGATGACCGGCAGACAAGGCTTCACCATGAAGTCGGAGGGGCTCGGCGACACCATGCTGATGAGCAAGTACCGCCTGTTCGCGGACGACCCGCTGATTCCGAAACGCCAGGTCTCCCTGCTGTTCACCCTGAGTCTGCCGACCGGCTCGATCGACGAGAATAATGACAACCACCCCGTCCCGGTACGCCGGGACGAACAGTTGCCCTACGGTATGCAGCTGGGTTCCGGTACCGTTGATCCGACCATCGGCCTGCTGTACCAGGCCTCGAGTTCCCCCTGGTGGTGGGGTGTGAACGGCAGCTATACCGCCAGGCTGTATGATAATGACCGGGATTACCACCTGGGCGACGAATTCCACCTGGACGGCTATCTCATGCGCCAGCTCCGTTCCGACTTCCTGGCGCAGATCCAGCTGAACGGCCGCTACCAGGGCAGGATCGACGGCGAAATGGACGAGTTCACGAGCGGGCGTTCCGGGCATGCCATACCGGGAAATCCCGCCTCACCGGCGATGACCCCACTATGGGATACGGATAATTACGGAGGGCAGGAGATCTTCGCCACCGTGGGTTTGCAATGGCAACCCGCACCATTGCACATCCTGGACTTGTCGGTCGGGCTGCCGCTATATCAGGACCTGAACGGCCCCCAGCTGGAAACCGATTACCGTGTAATGCTGACCTGGTATGTCGAGGTGCCGACCAGCAAGAGCATCCGTTATGGTATCCGGAACCCACAACCCTCCGGTGGCAGCAAGCTCGGGTTCTAGGAGGCTGTCGGACTTGGGACTGATTTACTGCGCCGGTGGGAGAGTGCCCCATTTTCCCGATCCTTTTCGTCAAATCGCTACGGCTATTCTCCTCAAACGATCGAAAAAATGGCCTCACTCTCCCACTTGCTCGCTACAATCACCCAAGTCCGACAGCCTCTTGGCCCGGTGCATCTGAATGGCGGTTGCATGGGTACGGCTGCCGACAGATGGTTCGCCGTGCTGGGAGCTTCCGGGTTGTCGTTGCTGCTTGCCGGATGCGCCGGGACCGGGGGTGGACCCAGGGTTCCGGCCATACCCGTAGCGGATTCACCGGCGGCAAGGGTGTTTGTCGATCGCTGCGGCGTTTGCCACGACGTACCACATCCCGCCCGGCATGATTATGCAGGCTGGCGCTACCTGGTTCCGGTCATGGAGCGGCATATGGCCGAACGCGGGATGCGCGGGCTGAGTGCGGATGAAAGAGCGGCGATTCTTGGCTATCTTCAGAAATTCGCCCGCTGATTGTGTTGCGTCATGTATCTTTGCAAATATTTCACCGTCATGGCCTGTTTGCTGGTTTTCCTCGGTTCTCTACTCGCACCTGCCGCATTTGCGGTGGAGAACGAAGGGTTCGAGCTTGCCTACCCGAAACAGCGTCACCAGGCCCCCGCATTCCAGCTGCCGGATCTGTCGGCAGAGACCGTATCGCTGGATCGTTACGGGGACACGGTCGTCCTGATCCATTTTTGGGCGACTTTCTGCGCACCCTGTCTCAAGGAGATGCCAGAGCTGGAGAGACTGTGGCGGGATTATCGTGAGCAGGGCCTGGTTGTGCTGGGCCTAGCCACCGACCGCGGCAGTGCGGAAGTGGTGCGCGAGTATGTAGAGAAAGCGGGGGTGTCGTTCCCGGTGTTGCACGATCGGGATGGCCTGGTGCGGAATCAATATGAGGTTATGGCGCTTCCCATGACCTACCTGATCGGCCGGGACGGGAAGATATCGGCTCGGGCGATTGGTTCGCGGGACTGGACCAGCCAGGCGGGCCGGGCGGTGATCGAGTCACTGCTTGGCGTGAAACCGGAACGCTGACGACCGGAACCCCGCGGTCCGGCTGCGACACCCTGTCGCATTCACAGGTCGTTCCGAAACGGTTAATATTTTTTCAAGGCATGCCGGCAACGGTTAAGTATCAGAACCTCAACACTGCAGGCAATCCATCTGCGGCGGTATATCCACTTCCCCCTGCGATCTCCTCAGATCGTTGATATACCGCCGCTTTTAATTTCTGCCTCCCACCCCTCCACTAGGCAGCACGCCGCGAGGGCAGTACTGTGGCACCGGTATCATGCTGCGGACTGACGGCGCACGATTAACTGCACCTTGTTTGATTGGAGTCTTGCACAAAAATATTTTATAGTCTCAGTGATTTATGGAATCTCTGAATCATGCGGTCATTGCGAACTGTCTGGTGCCGGGCAATCTCCAGCGGATTGCCCACGGAAAGATTGCTTCGCCGTGCTCGTCATGACAAACGCAGGAATGACTCCGGGGTTTCCTGTCATGGGTCTGAATACAGCTTCTGGATCGGGGCGCGGATAAATTATGGCTGATCGTAGACTGCAGGTTTTTCACACCGTTGCACGTTTGTTGAGTTTTACCAAGGCGGCCGAGAGTATGCACATGACCCAGCCGGCGGTCACCTTCCAGGTGCGCCAGCTGGAGGAGTATTTCAACACCCGCCTGTTTGACCGCACGCACAATCGAATCAGCCTCACGGAAGCGGGGAAGCGTGTGTATGAATACGCGGACCAGATCTTCCAGCTGTATGCCAAGATGGACAATGCCGTGCGCGATATGACCGGCGAGATCAGCGGCGTACTGATTATCGGTGCCAGCACTACCATTGCGGAATACATGCTGCCCTCGCTGCTGGGCGACTTCAAGAAGAAATACCCGGAGGTGAACGTTCATCTCAAGGTGGCGAATACGGACGGAATCGTCTCCATGGTCGAGAACAACGACATCGACCTGGGCGTGGTGGAGGCGCCGGTGCTGAACAAGAACCTGGTCGTCGAGACTTGTCGCAACGACCGCCTGGTGGCGATCGTGCCGCCGAGGCATGCGCTGGCCGAGCAGAATACTGTCAGGCTCACGGACCTGCTCGATTATGCCTATATCGCTCGCGAGGAGGGCTCCGGTACCCGCGAGGTGATCCAGGATTACCTTGCGCACGCCGGCCTGAAACCTTCCGACCTGCATGTTGCCATGGAACTGGGAAGTCCCGAGGCCATCAAGGGAGCAGTGGAGGCGGGAATGGGGGTATCGATCGCTTCCGAGGTGACGATTCACAAGGAACTGCAACTCGGGACGCTGGTTGCGCTTGAGTTGGACCCCCCCATGGAAAGGCCTTTTTCCTTCGTGCATCAGAAACAGAAGTTCCGCCAGCGGGCCATGGACGAACTGCTGGATTTCGCCCGCGCCTATTGCCTGTCGCACCAGGATGAGGGCTGAACGGGTACGGCGAACCAGTGGCGGAAGGAATTCCCGTGCCTGCAACGGCATGACAGTCCCCAGATGACAGAGACAGAACAGCGATTGCTCGACCTGCTGCACAGGCTCGGTGCCACCGACCAGGCCAGTCTGCTGGCATTCGCGGAGTTCCTCTGCAGCCGGTTACCCGCGGCCGGCGCCGCGACCGGACAGCCGCAGAAGATTCCCGATCCCGAACCGATCAGCCGGCCACCACAGGAGAGTGTGGTCGCGGGTTTGAAGCGTCTGGCCAGAACCTACCCGATGCTCGACAAGAGCGAGATGCTCAGTGCGACTTCCGATATCGTCGCCACTCATATCATGCAGGGCACGGAATCGTCCGCTGTGATCGACCAGCTGGAAGCCATTTTCCGGGAACACTACCGGAGGCTCAAGTCCGATGCCCGGGAATAGACAGATGAATATCCTGCGCGAATGGTATGATCGGCATATCTCCGATCCCCAGGTCGTGATTCTGGCCGTCCTCCTGGTGACCGGCTTCGCCGTCATGCTGACCCTCGGACAGATGCTGGCACCGGTACTGGCGGGTGTCGTGATCGCCTATCTGCTAGACGGTTTGGTAGAGAAATGCCAACGTCTCGGCAGTCCGAGATTACCTGCGGTGGTGCTGGTATTCCTGCTGTTCATGACTCTGCTGGTGTTTGTCCTGATCTGGCTGGTACCCCGGTTGTCCTACCAGGTGACGCAGCTGGTCAAACAACTGCCGGACATCATCGCCCTGGGCCAGTCGCTGTTACTGAAACTGCCGGAAAAATATCCAAATCTGTTTACCGCCGCCCAGGTCAGCGACCTCGGAGCCACCATTCGTTCCGAGATCACCAACCTCAGCCAGCACGTACTGACGTGGTCCGTGGCCTCCGTGTTCGGCCTGATGACCCTGATGGTCTATATCGTGCTGGTGCCGGTACTGGCGTTTTTCTTTCTCAAGGACAAGCACCGGCTCCTGGGGTGGATGAGCCAGCACCTGCCACGGCAGCGCCGCCTGGTGGACGAGATCGCGCGTGATGTGAACCTGCAGGTGTCGAATTATGTCCGCGGCAAGGTCTGGGAGATCTTTATCGTCGGGGCGGTCAGCTTCGCCACCTTCACCTTCATGGGTCTGCAGTACGCGCTGCTGCTCTCCACCATGGTTGGCCTTTCCGTCGTGATCCCCTATATCGGCGCCGCTGTGGTGACTCTGCCGATTGCGGTTATAGCCTGGTTCCAGTGGGGCTGGAGCACCGAGTTCGGCTGGATCCTGTTTGCCTACGGGGTATTGCAGGCCCTGGATGGCTATCTATTGGTACCGTTGCTGTTTTCCGAGGTGGTCAACCTGCACCCCATAGCGATCATTGTCGCCATCCTGGTGTTCGGTGGGCTCTGGGGTTTCTGGGGGGTCTTCTTTGCCATTCCTCTGGCGACACTGGTTTCCGCGGTCCTGAACGCCTGGCCAGGCAGGGAGAAGCCCCAGGAAATACCGGAGAAGCAAACGCCGGAAGCTTCAGCGGCGGATTCGTAAGAACGATGCCGCGTGTGCGGTACCGTTTGTCCGCCTGGGATCGCTATACCAGCTTCTGGAGGAACGGCACGGAAATGATGCAGGTGGCCAGGGCGAGTGAAAACACCATCATTGCCAGTTTGAACCTGCACGGGAAGCGCTTCGTGCAATGTTTGGTCTTTTCGAATATCGACATCGTTATTCCCTCTCGTTCTGTACGAGTGAAATAGACTGATCATCGGGATCAGGCTTGTGTGCCACGGTGGCCTTGCCGCCGGGGTGATTAGAAGACTGCAATCATATTTTCAGCAGAATAGTACATTCTGATATTCTAATTTACAACCCCTTTTTGCCGTGGAACGAAATACTGCCGGTATCCGTGGATATGCAATCACGGAAATGATGTGGTTGGCGGGTTATCCGGACAGGTCGGGGCGATTCCTGGGCGTCCCCTGAAAGGGGTTGGACTCGTGGGTTGCGGCCGGCCCGCTGTATCGCAATCCGTCGCCGCTACAGATCCTTGATGGCTTCCAGTACTTCCTCGACGTGACCCTTGACGGCGACCTTGCGCCATTGCCGTCGCAGGACGCCGTCGGCATCGATCAGGAATGTGCTGCGCACGATACCCAGCACCTTGCGGCCGTACATGTTCTTCTCTTGGATGACATCGAACAGCTTACAGACCTTTTCTTCGCTATCCGACAGCAAATCGAACGGGAATTCAAATTTGGCCTTGAAGTTTTCATGGGATTTGATGCTGTCACGCGAGATTCCGAGAATCACGGTCTTGCGGCGCCGGAAGGCATTGATATGGTCACGGAAGTCCTGTCCTTCGGTGGTACATCCCGGCGTGTTGTCCTTCGGGTAAAAATAAATCACCACGTTTTTTCCCCGCAGCTCGGCAAGGTTGATGTCCTTGCCGCCTGTGGCGGGGAGGGTGAAATCCGGGACGGGTTTGTCGAGGCTAACCTTGCTCATGGCTATCTGCGGGAATCTTCTGCGGCTGCAGCCATCAGGTCTTGATCGGCTCGATAACGGCATCGAGATTCAGCTGATCACAGAAGTCCATGAATTCCTCTCGCAATGCCGCAATCTGAATGTTCGCCGGAACCTCGACGCTCATGTGCACCGAAAACATCGGTGTACCCGTGTGCGCCGCCGCGTAGCTGGAAGTCAGCATTTCCTGGATATTGATCTGTCGTTCCGAAAAGAATTTTGCGAGGTTGTGGACGATGCCTGGCTGGTCCATGGCAACCACGTCGACCCCGTACGGCAGCAAATCGTGCCGTAAATCCCGGTTGCTGGTACGCCGTATAGTAATGATCAGTCCGAGGCGTTCCTGTAAACCGGGTATCTGGGTCTCCAGCTTGGCGAGGTTGTTCCAGTTGCCGACCACCTGCAGCAACAGGGCGAAATCACCACCCAGTACCGTCATGCGGCTGTCAAGAATGCTGCAGCCGCTGTTCAGGACGCAGCGTGATAATTCATTGATAAGTCCGGGCTTGTCTTCTCCCAGTGCGGAGAGCACCAGCTGGTTGTGCTTTGCGTTCGTTGCTTCGTTCATGGTTGTCTTGTTGGCGGATTCCCTGTGCGGCTGTTTGCTCATTGTGTGGAGTCTATCATTAAATGACATTGCCGCGCGCAGGGGGGAACTCGCCTAGCGGATTGCTTGTCAGTCCGCTATCCCGCCAGTACCATGTCGGTCTCGAATCGGGACCAGGGATTTCAGTGATGTTTCAGGGCAGTATGGTGGCGCTTGTCACTCCAATGCTGGAAGACGGCACGGTCGATGAAGGCGGCCTGCAGCGGTTGGTCGAGTTTCATGTCGAACACCGGTCAGACGCCTTGATCAGCGTCGGAACCACGGGAGAATCAGCCACACTCAACGAGCATGAGCACTGCCATGTGATCCGGCGCACCGTGCAGATGGCGGCGGGCCGCATTCCAGTCATCGCCGGCACCGGGGCGAATTCCACCCGGGAGGCCATTGATCTGACCCGCTGCGCCCGGGAGGCCGGTGCGGATGCCTGCCTGCTGGTGACGCCCTATTACAACAAACCCACCCAGGAAGGCCTGTACCTGCACCACAAGGCGGTTGCCGAGGCCGTTCCCATCCCGCAGATACTCTATAATGTGCCGGGCCGGACCGCCTGCGACCTGTTGCCCGGGACCGTGGCCAGGCTGGCCGAAGTGGAGAATATCGTCGGTATCAAGGAAGCGACCGGCAGCATGCAGCGGGCGCGCGAGATCCTGGAGCTGTGCGGCGATCGGCTGGCGCTGTACAGCGGAGACGACGCGACCGCAATGGAACTGATGCTGCTGGGCGGGCGGGGCAATATATCGGTGACGGCCAATGTGGCGCCGGCCGCGATGCACGCATTGTGCATGGCGGCCCTCGCCGGTGAGCGGGAAACGGCGCAACGCATCAATGAGCGCCTGAATGTGTTGCATTCGGCGCTGTTTGTGGAGTCCAATCCGATACCGGTGAAATGGGCCTTGTACGAGATGGGCCTGATCCCCCCGGGTATCCGCCTGCCGCTCACCCCGCTGGCGGAAAGCTACCGTGAAACCATACGCCAGGCGCTGAAACAGGCGGGCGTATTTCCAGAGCAGGAAACGATATGAACCGGAATTTTCCTAGGAGGCTGTCGGACTTGGGCGATCGTAGCGAGCAAGGCGGGAGGGTGAGGCCATTGTTTCGATCGTTTGAGGAGAATATCCGTAGCTTTTTGACGAAAAGGATCGGAAAAATGAGGCGCTCTCCCACCGGCGCAGTAGATCAGTCCCAAGTCCGACAGCCTCCTGGGGCGGTGCTGTTGCCGCTTGTCGCTGTACTGCTGATGTCGGCATGCAGCACCCTCGACATGGTGGCGCCCGGGCGCAAGAAGGTCGACTACAAGAAGAGCGAGATCACCAAATCCCTGGAGGTGCCGCCGGACCTGTCATCCAGTACGATCAACGAAGCACCCGCGAGCCTCGACGCCGCCACCTACTCCGAGCAGGAAGAGGCAAGTCCCGAGGCTCAGGGCACCGCGGTGCTGCCGGCACAGTCGGGCATCCGTGTCGAGCGTGACGGCAACCAGCAGTGGCTGGTGGTGCGCGGTACTCCGGATCAGGTCTGGCCCAGGGTGAAGGAATTCTGGCTGCAGGAGGGGTTTCTGATCAGCAAGGAAGATCCACGAATCGGGGTGATCGAAACCGGCTGGTCGGAGAACCGGGCGGATATTCCGCAGGGCCCGATTCGTAATCTGCTGGGCAAGGTGATCGATTCCGCCTACTCCTCGGCGACCCGCGACCAGTACCGCGTACGCCTGGAAAACGGAACCGAACAGGGAACGACCGAGGTATACCTGACGCACCGTGGCATGCAGGAAGTCATCACGGGCGGGGCAACAGACAGCACGACGGTGTGGGAGCCACGTGCCACGGACCCGGAGCTGGAAGCCGAAATGCTGAAACGGCTGATGATCTATATGGGGATCGAGGAAGACAAGGCGCAGCGCATGCTGGCCAGGCAGCCCGAGAAGCGCGATCGTGCGCAGCTGGTGAGCAATGATGCCGGTGTCATGCTGGTCATCAACGAGGGCTTCTCCCGCGCCTGGCGGCGTACCGGGGTCGCGCTGGACCGGGTCGGGTTTGCCGTGGAGGACCGGAACCGCAGCGAAGGCACCTATTTCGTCCGTTACAGCGACCCACTCGCGTCCCAGGAAAAGAAGGGTGTCCTGAGCAAGCTGGCGTTCTGGTCTTCCGACGACAAGGAGGCGGCGAAACAGTACCGGATCAAGCTGCTGGCGGAGGGTGCCTCCACGAACGTCATCGTTACCGATGACCAGGGGGTGCGGGAAAGCACCGAGACCGGGAAGCGCATATTGTCATTACTGGAAGAGCAGTTGCGGTAGCTCCCGATCCATGCGCTTCGCCTCGCTGGGCAGTGGCAGTCGCGGCAATGCCACGCTGGTCGAGTACCGGGCCACGCTGGTGATGATCGACTGCGGTTTCTCCTGCCGGGAAACCGAACGGCGCATGGCACGGCTGGGACGCCATCCGCGGGAGCTGGCGGCGCTGCTGGTCACGCATGAACACGGCGACCACGTGCGCGGCGTCGCGCCACTGGCTCGCAAGTACGGATTCCCCGTCTGGCTGACACGCGGCACCCGGCACATGCTGCGCGATTCCGAACTGCCCAGTGTGCGGCATATCGACGCCGCGGTGCCCATCGACATCGGCGACCTCCGGATGCATCCCTTCACCATCCCCCATGATGCCCGCGAGCCCTGTCAGTTCACGGTACAGGCGGAAACCGGTCGCCTTGGCCTGCTGACCGATACCGGGCACCTGACACCGCACATCGTCGAATCCCTGCAGTCCTGCGATGCCCTGTTGCTGGAATGCAACCACGATACCGGCATGCTCGCCAGGGGGCCGTATTCCCCGTCCCTGAAGCGGCGCGTCGGCGGCTTGCTCGGTCACCTGAGCAATACCCAGGCGGCGCAACTGTTGCAGCGGCTGGACAGCTCCAGGCTGCAGCACCTGGTCGCCGCCCATCTCAGTGAAAAGAACAATCAACCCGGACTGGTACGCACGGCGCTGGCCGCGGCCGTGAATTGCGAGCCGCACTGGATCGGGATCGCCGGGCAGGAAAACGGTCTGGACTGGCGTACGATCGCTTAGTCACGGCTGCAACTCCGGGGTCAGTACCGGATTGCACTTATATACGGCGAGATTTCCTGTATTCCGTGTGAACCCGTAGCGAAGACCCGGAATTCTCTAGGGGTGGGTATGGGCTGAGCTCGCCAAGCCCAACGAGTCGAGGCATCGGTGATCGCGTCTTGATGGCCTTCACGTTGTTCAGCCCAACCTGCCTGTTTCTCGGGGACCTCGGTCTTCCCGATCATTTGAAATATATTTTCTCGTTCCCACGCTCTGCGTGGGAACGCTGTCGCTTATCCTTGGGCGCAGACTCATCGGTTCCCACGCAGAGCGCGGGAACCAGTATGTTTATTCCATGCGCCTATTGAAAACTGGTGGCGGATTCAGGTAACGGATAATCATGCCGCCTGTGAATGGGCGGAAGGTGTGCGCCGTCTGGTGCAGGAAGACTACCCTGAGGCAGAACAAATTACTCTGGTCATGGACAATCTCAACACGCATACCTGTGCCTCCTTATACAAGGCGCTCCCGCCTGAAATGGCGAGAGCCTTATTGGATAAACTTGAATTCGTGTTTCCCCCGAAGCATGGCAGCTGGCTGAACATGGCTGAATGCGAATTCAGGGTTCTGGGGCGGCAATGTTTATCGAAGCGATCAGCCGATATGGAAGCCGTGACAAATGATCGTAATAAAAACACCAAACCCGCAGACTGGCGCTTTACCGTTGAGAATGCACGTATCAAATTGAAACGACTTTATCCTAAATTTCTATAGCCACGGAACAACACTGAATATATATCAAAAAATTCCGTGAATTCCGTGGCTATTTACCGCGATCCTGTCTTAAACCAATGGCGTTCAATTAAACCTCATTCGGGCCAGCACGGAATGCATAGAACAGGCAAGCCGCCGCTTACTTCCGGTGCTCATCGCTCGCCTCCCTGCGGACGTATCCCCGCGACATTCAACGGCATCCGGTAAAGTGTGCTGCCGGCCGCGAGATACAGCGCCCGCCCGTCGGCGTCCCCCCAGGCCATGTTATGCGGGTGCCGCGGCGCGAATATCGTGCCCAGGTGGCGGCCCTCGGGGGAAAGGATCCACAGCCCGCCGGGGCCGGAGACGTAGAGATTGCCCGCAACGTCGACCTTGATGCCGTCTATGGCATCCTCGCCGGGGGCGGAGGTCATGTCGAAGAAGACCTTTCCTGGGTCGAGACGGCCGTCGGCCCTGACCGGGTAGCGCATCACCACCTTGTGCTGCTCGTCCCAGTCGCCCACGTAGAGAAACCGCTCGTCCGGCGAGAAGGCGATGCCGTTCGGCCCCTGCAGTTCCCGTGTAAGCAAGTCGACCGCACCGTCTTTTACCCGGAAGACGCCGCTGAACGGCAGCTCCTTGCGCGGGTCCTGATCGAATTTCGGCAAACCGAAGTACGGGTCGGTGAAATACAGGCTGCCGTCCGAGCGGTACACCAGGTCGTTGGGACTGTTCAGGCGTTTGCCCTGATAGCGATCCGCGAGCACGGTCTCCGTTCCGTCCGGCTCGATGCGGATCACCCGCCGGTTGCCGTGCTGATCGATGGTGAGCCGCCCCCGGGCGTCCAGCGTCAGGCCATTGGAACCCGGCTGGCGGTATTCGGCGATATCGGCCCCGGCGTAGCCGCTGGGGTGCCGGAACACCGTAAGCCGGCCGTCCGTGGTGTATTTATAGATGGTATTCGCGTTGGGGTCGGAGAACAGCAGATAGTCTCCATCCGCGGATCCGACCCAGACCGGCCCTTCGGTGAATTGAAAGCCCGTCGCTAATTTGAAGAGCTTTGCATTGGGTGGCACGATGGCATCGATGGCCGGATCCAGCCGCTGCACTTCAATGTTCACCTCCTGCGGTTCAACGCTGTAAGGTCCCGTGCCACCCGGATAAAACGCGAGCCTTGCATAGCGCATCCAGATGTAGTTGGTCGGCGGATTGGACAGCGGCCCGTTGGCGCCGAACACCGCCAGCTGAATCGTCTGGCCGGGCTGCACGTCGCGTCCGACTTGCAGCCGGTTCGCCGCGTTCCAGCCCTTGATCACCGAGCCGCCGCTCTGGCCCGCGGTGCGTGGCAGCTCGCCGTCGACCCACACCTCGGCGTAGTCGTCCAGCGAGGTCTCGAACACCACGGTAGTGCCGCGGGGATCGACGCTGCCGATGTGTTCGGGGATGGTGAAGCGGATGCGGAACCAGTCGAAACTGAGGCGGCCGCTGCCGCGCCGCATCGAGAGCGTCTCCGGTGCAATCACCTCCCATGAGCTGTCATCGAAGTCCCGGCCACCGGCATGGGGGGCGATATCATGGGTCCGGATCTTCCCGCCGGTCGGCTGCCCGCCGGCGCCCGCGGCCCGGAAATCCACCGACACGATATCCGCGTCATGGTAGCGCCATTGACCCTTGACCAGCGCCGCGCCCTCGCGGGTACCCAGGTCGATGCTCGCCAGGGGAGCACTCTCCGGGAGCGGCGGCTCATCTGCAAGGACCGGGGAAGCGGCAAGCAACCCGAGCAGGTACAGTGCAGGCATCCGGAATGCGCGGTTCATGATGCACCTCCGGGGCCGGCGATCGGCTTGACCACGAAGTACAGAAACGGAGCCGTCCCGATTTCCCTGAACCAGTGTGGCGTGCCGCGCGGCACCACCACCACGTCACCCGGTTCCAGGTGTTGCACATGGCCGCCCTCGAGCCGCGTGCCGCGGATTTCACCGGGCGCGGTGACCTTGCCGTCCAGCAGCCGGCCACCGGTGACGAAGGTGGCTACGCCCTCGAGTACATAGACGACGTCCGTCTCGTAATCGTGTACCTCGATCAGTCCCGGTTCCGTGCGGCGGCTGGCGTGCACCTTGTATTCGGGCGTCTCCAGCAAGGGTGCTCCCCTGGTGAAAGCGGCGGCTACGGCTGCGTGGTCGATATAGGTGACCGGCGATGCATCCGCCCCGGCAGCCAGCACCTGCGCCCCGGCACGTGCGATGTCCTCGTCCTCCTGCGGCGTCTCACCGCTCACCCCGATGGCACCAACCACATCGTCACCGGCGGTCAGCGGCAATCCGCCCTGCAGTGGCGCGGCCCCGCTCAGTGCCAGTGCCGAGGCACGCCCCTTGCTGACCTGGTCCTCGAATACCTTGCTGGGGCGGCGGTAGATGGCCGAGGTTCGTGCCTTGTCGATCGCAACCTGCGAGCTGGCGACCTGCGCGCCGTTGCCGCGTTCCAGATAGACGGGATAACCGCCATCGTCCACCACGGCGATGACCACGCGGGCATGGCGCCGCTGCGCCTCGCCGGCCGCCGCCGCGGCGACCTGTTTGGCCGCTTCCAGCGTCAGCACCTGCTTTGCGGGCAGTTCCACTGCCGCGGCGTTCACTGCCGCAGTAAGGCCTGCCAAAATCAAAATCAATCGGTTCATGGCGTTATTCCTCCGGTTGAAGAAGGCCGGCATGCAGGCACCGGTCCTCGGGTTGTGTCTACTGACTCGTGACGGCGCCGAATCCCGCCGCCGCGGCATTGGCGATTTCCTCGTCCTGCTGTGCGCTGGCAGCGCCGCTCACCCCCACGGCGCCGACCACCCGGCCGTGGAACATGACCGGCACACCGCCCTGCAGCGGTGTGAAATCGGGCAGCGTGACCATGGTGGTGCGCCCGCCGTTGACGAGGTCTTCGAATACCCGCGTCGGCTTTTTAAACAGCACCGCGGTGCGCGCCTTGCCGAGCGCGATGTCCGCGCTGGCGGCAAAGGTGTTGTCGAGCCGTTGCAGGGCGATGAGATGTCCGCCGGTGTCGACCACCGCGATGCTGCCACCCGGGGCATTGAGCCGGCCCGCCTCCGCCATGGCGTTCGCGATGACCTGCCTGGCGCCCGCCAGCGTGAGCACCGTCTGGGATGTCGTTGCCGGTTGTCCGCCCGCGGCGGCGATACTGGAAAACATCAGGACGGCGGCAATCAGTGAAAATCTGTTCATGGAAGTTACCTTGATGGATGCATGCGATGGGTACTCCGGTGAACCGGACGGCGTTTCATGGCGCCGTCCGGATCCCCCGGTCCTGTCCCTGCTGAACTCAGCTCTTGTGGTGCCGAGAGGGATGTTCCAGCCGAGAGGTTTCGTCATCGGGTGCCTTCTGCTGTGTAATGTGTGCACCTACGATCTTTTCGCAGGTGCCCTTCGGCAGGTAGATCCAGGCCTCCGAACTGGCATCGACGGATACATGGCCGTGACATGCATTGCTGCTGGTCGCGCAGTCGTTCTTTCCGCTCTTCACGATGCCGGCGCATTTCTCCATCTGGGGGTCCTTGGCCAGCGCGGTACCGGCCGTGACCGTCAGTCCAAGGGCAACAACGCTGGCCAGAGCGGCGTGGATGATCGTGGTGTCGTATTTCATGGGTCTTCTCCTTCGTTCATTACCGACTTCCCTTGCGTTGTTTGCGAGACAGGCAGGAAGCCTCGGTTGATGGTCAGCACAGCACACGGATCTATGCGGGTGCCGGCGGGCCGGTATCGCCGTGGTGGCGAATGGTCCCGGTAGCTGCTGTTTCAATTTACATGCCAGCTTCCGTGCACCGATCTCCAGAGACACCGGATGCATGTATTTTCAAGGGGTTGTGATGTCCTTCCTGTGAATGCAGGTGGCATTGGGAGTGATGGAATCGGCCACCACAGTTTGCGGGTCGGTGTGAATCTGTTGTGGTTTGCGGGTAACCGGGGACAGACCACGGTTTATCACTGATCCGTTTTGGCCACGTCCTGCCGGATTTCCCAGGTGCCACTCTTCGCTTCAAGGCAGCAGCCACCTGCTGCGCGTGACCTGCGACCGGCTGCTGCTGGTGCATGACCGCCGCGTCGACGATTTCACCCTGAGCCTGGACGACTACCCGAAGTGGCTCAGCGAACAGGGCAAACAGGACATCAAGTTAAGCGCGCCGTCGGACGAACCGGAAGACAAGAACAACAGTGCGGAGGCCCGGAAAGACCGTCGGCG